>Ga0247610_10001522_pt1 | contig 28737 bp, 22 predicted proteins | sample 174DNAGHGhighgp2_FD_193483 | JGI IMG/M metagenome (GOLD analysis project Ga0247610, IMG submission 193483) | Sheep rumen microbial communities from Palmerston North, Manawatu-Wanganui, New Zealand - 1742 DNA GHGhigh gp2 | ecosystem: Host-associated > Mammals > Digestive system > Stomach > Rumen...
GGCATCTATCTGCAACCTGAAGGCCCCTCGTGGCCTAACCATGGAGTTAAACTGGGCAACGGCATGACCATAGACACCTACCTCATGGAAGAGACGAAGCGTATGGTTGAGACCTATGGCAACCACCCCTCGTTCTGCATGATGGCCTCCGGCAACGAACCCGCCGGTCGGTGGACCGAGTGGACCGCCAACTGGTGCGACTATTGGCGTAAGACCGACTCCCGCCGCATCTACTGTGGCGCCAGCGTCGGCGGCGGATGGGAGTGGGACGTCGGCAGCGACTACCACGTGAAAGGCGGCGCCCGCGGCCTCAACTTCAACCGTCCGCCCCAGACCCTCGACACCTACATCGACGAAATCACCATCCCCCGCAACTTCCGTCCAGCCCTCCTCCCCACGGGTTCTCTCCCCCCCACGGGGGGAGCCGGAGAGGGGCCTCAATGGTCAATGTTCAATGGTCAATGTTCAACTTATAACACCTCCCCCTACATCAGCCACGAACAGGGCCAGTGGTGCGCTTTCCCCGACCTCGACGAGCGCCGGCAATACACCGGAGCCTACCGCGCCCTCAACTTCGACATCTTCGCCGACCTGCTGGAGAAAAACGGGATGTCTTCCCGCGCCCGCGATTTCCTTATGGCCAGCGGCCATCTGCAGGCTCTCTGTTACAAACTCGAGATGGAGCGTAACCTGCGCACGCCCGGTTACACCGGCTTCCAGCTACTCGGGCTCAACGACTACAGCGGCCAGGGCACAGCCCTCGTGGGCGTCCTCAACGCTTTCTGGCGCGAGAAGGGGTACATCACCGCTCGCCAGTGGCGCGAGTCCTGCGGCCCCGTAGTCATCATGGCAGCTCTGCCGCGATTCGTCTATACCCAGGGCGAGACCCTCTCCGCCGACATCCTCCTTTATAACGCCTTCGCGCCGCTGAAACCGACACAAGTGCGTTGGAAACTTCTGAATGAAGACAGCACCGTTTGCCGTCAGGACTCCTTCCTCACCGCGAAGATCCCGCTGAACAAAATAAACACCCTCGGACACATCACCCTCCCGTTCGACTCCCTCACACTCGGCGGCCGCACTCTCCCGCGCCGTTTCCGCCTCTGTCTCAGCGCCGACAACTTCATCACCAACTCCTACGACCTCTGGGTTTATCCTTCCCAGCAAGAGCTGGAGAAGAGTTTAAGTAGTTTAAGCAGTTTAAGTAGTTCAAGGGGCAATGTCGAAGGTCTAAGGTCTAAGGTCAAAGCCCTCCCCCCCACGGGTTCTCTCCCCCCCACAGGGGGAGTCGGAGAGGGGCCTTCAATTGCCTCAACTCTCACCCCCGAAGCCATAGAGACCTTGCGCAAGGGCGGCACCGTGCTGCTCACTGCAGCGGGTAAGGTGCGTTACGGGGCAGCAGTGAAACAGCAGTATTTGCCCGTCTTCTGGAACACCTCGTGGTTCAAGATGAAACCGCCCCACACCACGGGCGCCGTCATAGACCGCGAACATCCCCTCTTCCGCAATTTCCCCACGGACGACTGGGCCAACCTCAATTGGTGGGAACTGCTCAACCGCGCTCAGGTGATGAACCTCTCCGAACTGCCTGCGGACTACCAGCCCCCGATTCAGCCCATCGACACCTGGCACATATCCCGCAAACTCGGTATGCTCATAGAGGCCAACGTCCTCTCCGGCCGTCTCATCATGACCACCATGGACATCACCAACAATCTGGACAGCCGTCCCGTTGCCCGTCAGATGCGTTACGCCATCCTGCAGTATATGAGCAGTCCCGACTTCCGCCCGTCCATCACCCTCACCCCCGACCAGATTCGCCACTTCTATGATAAGGACGAGCCCCCCGTGAACCTCTTCACCAACCAGTCCCCCGACGAACTGAAACCCAAATTCGCCAACTGAAACATAAATTATTTTTCGCCTTCGCTCAATAATTCGTCACTGCTTTTTTGCTGTCTTTCGCAAAAGAAACTTATCTTTGCCGCCGAATGAAAAGAGATTTCTTTGCTGACTCAGGCACTACGCTTCACGCTGTGAACCTGCTTAATGCAGAGGATGGCGGCAACAGGCGTTGCATCATGGTGACGAACAACAACTTCAGAATAAACATAACGAGATAAATATGGCCTCAGACCAAGTTCCTAAAGAGAAGGGTTTCACACAGCCCAAACAGCCCCGCATCCGCCACTACGAGGACGGAACGGCCAGCGTGATGCGCAAGCCTGTGGTCTATACGGAGTTGCGTTTCTTTCAGCGTAGTGATGTGCTGTACCAGCTGACACAGGTGTTTTGTCAGCGTTTTCTGCCGCATTATGGCGACCGCACTGTAGATCAGATGGTTCAGGCTGCTCGCAGCACGAAACAGAATATCGCAGAGGGGAGCACGGACGGTCAGACGTCCACGGAGACGGAGCTGAAACTGCTGGGCATAGCACGCGGCAGCAATCAGGAGCTGTTGGAGGACTTTCAGGATTATCTGAAGCGTAAGGGCTTGCAGGAGTGGTTCGGCAAGAACGAACGCTTTGACCGTCTGCACCGTTTCTGCCAAGAGCATACGCTTTGGGACGACTACCAGCCTTTGACATCTCGCATGACAGATGAAGAACTGGCCAATATGGCCATCTGCCTGTGTCATCAGGTGGATAAGGCAATGGCCAAATATTTAGAGCGAAGAGACCGCGAATTCACCACCGAAGGCGGCATTCGCGAGCGCATGACGGCCGCGCGTCTTGGACAGCGCGAGACGCAGCGTGAGATAATCGCGCGGCAGGCCGCAGAGATAGCAGCCCTGCGTCAGGAAAATGCGCGCCTAAAGCAGATTTTAGCGAGGGCGGGAATAACCAGATAACCCGTAATATCCGGAATATCCGGAAACTCCAGAATATCCGGAAAGACCGGAAAGTCCGAAAAAACTAAACAACAACAACCAATGAAAGCAAAGAACACAAACGGGAAGTCGTAATCCAGATTAAAGACACCTGGCCGCCGGCGCAACCGCCTTGGACTGCACCTTGCCCTGTAGTTCCAACACTCATCATCACGCAGATGCCACTGTTCCGCACATCGTGGCTCTACTTGGTTTCTCCTCTCACGCTGTAAAGTGTAGGCCTTCTTTCCGATAGTTCCAAGAAAAGTTCTCATTTTTTATCAGTTTTCTCTAAATCCGCTTCTTTTTGAGCTTGTTTTACCTGTCTTTTATCCTTTCCAAGTCACTTTTTTATTCGATTTTTTCTTCTCATTTCTCTTTCAAAGTCTGTGCCTCTGTATATGTTCGATATAGTCCATGTGTTTTAGGAGGCCGCGCTGGACTTCTCGTTGATGGTGCCGCTTATAAGCTCATGTTTTCGCATGAACATAATTGCGCAAAGTTACGAATAAAAGCACATATACAAATAGACGAAACTTCCATATTCCATCCGTGATTATCCATCCGTGGCACATCACGTTGTGTTTGTGCCTTCATAATTCCGTTGTTTCGTTACTTTGCAACTGTTTATGCCCATTCGTTAAACAAAATTGAGCTTTCCTCACAAAAAACTTAAAAATCTTTTGGCAGTTTCCGAAACCTTTTTATAACTTTGCGGCGACTCTTGAAGATTTGAGCCTCTTTTGGCCCCTCAGACGTGCTCTGAACTACCAAAATGCCAAGATTGCCTGCTCCCAACGAGGGTGGGATAGAGAGTCACTACTTTATGTAGAAAGGCGTTTACATTCATGTACAGACCTCACGCTTAATATATATATGTAGTACAAAAAACTAACCCAAAAGATAAAAGTTTCTTGTAGAAGGTCGCAAGAAAAGAATATTTTCAACACAGGGTTTTGCTAGTGACCCGGTTTGTTCGCATTTATTAAATACGAGAAAGCAGTATGACATACAATAAAAAGATATGGTTGTTTTTGGTATTAATTCTGTGCTGTGATACTTTTATCTCAGCTCAGACAGGAAAATCGTTAAGAAAGCATGTCATTGTTGCATTAGATCGTTATCCTGGAAATAACCCACTTCAGGATGCAGGTACTATGATACCTAAAATGAACTGGATACTAAATTCTGTATTATCATCTGATGAAGATTACATTTCTGTTGTTAATTATGGTCTTGGTACAGCTGATAGATCATTTGACAAATATGCATATTGTACAGTAAAATGGTCTACATTTGAGACTTTTCGTGTTACCATGAATAATTACTGGGCAAAAATAGCTTATTTGAATCATACTAATAGTGGAAAACCCTGTTCCATGATTACAGGGGCAAAATATTACTCATTTCATTCACTTTACAATCTTAATGACGGGAAAGGTGCGAATGAGACCTTTCTTCTAATGGTTACTGATGGAGTTTATAATGGAAATAATGACTACCAAACAGAGTTTCAAAAAGGTTATAAAGGAATAGGAGGTATCTTGGACTATACCGAATTCAGAAATACTATTGTCTCTATAACTCAAAACTATAATTTTATATTTGTTAAGGAATTTGGAATAAAAGGTGCATATAAGGCGATCCTTTTTGAAGTAACTCCGAACCAAACCACCCTTAATTCGGTGCTGGATTACCCTGCTTATTTGGGAATACACAGAGTGCGTGGTGGGTATCGTATGGACTTTAATTACAAAAATGTATCTCCTTCATATCGTATGCATCGTCTTGAAATATGTCCATTAAATGATGGAGAAGCACTCTATACTTCAGCTTTTACTGAAGAAAATGGTAATGCCAAATTGGATATTGATGGAAGTATTATTAGCGGTGACACATTAAAGGTTGTTATGCGAGCATGGCTTGAACCCAAGGATACATTATATAGTGGACTGATAATGAGTCCATACGATGACAAGTATAAGAATTTAACGGTTCAACTATCATTGCCGCTGAATGATGATGCTAAAATTTTTGGATTATTACCTCTTTATGACATCATGTGGTGGTGGTATCCAGATAATATATTATATGCCGTTTATGTTTGGGACATAGTTTTGGCCGTGATAATAATAATTTTGATGGTATATGCTCAACGTACATTATCAAAAAGGCTTAGGCTTTATTATCCGGTAAACAGTCTTCTTTCCATGAAGGTTAAATCATCAAGAAACGAATATGTTGCTCCAGATACGTCTGAAAGTAAGACGAAAGAAACCAGTCGGACAAAAACGCAACAAAAACGCAACAAAAAATGATTAATTTGATTTTAGTTCATGTAGATTAATAAAAATAGGATATGGCAAATAAAAACTATACTACCGACTTAGCTGTAAATCTTTCTGATACTCATCGGAAAGAAAGAAGCATAGGTTATAATTGGGAGATAACAGTTGTTCCTCGCAAGAAATCAATCTTTCATAAAATCTTTAGTCCTGGCAGTGACAAAGTTGTCAAGCCTGTTGTTTTGGATATAAAGAATCTGATTATTCCAAGGGAGGTAGTTGTTAATGGTCCTCTGTTTACACTTTGTAAAGGTTCGGATTTGGTTGAACAGAATGAATTGCCATACAACGTAACGTTGGACAGCCATTCGACGACATTCAGCGTTTTCCTTAACGAACAGAATATTGTCGATTTTTCAAAATCGTTTGATATTACTGCGACAATATTTCCTATTTCATTTGACCTTGTCTGTAATGATGATGCAGGTGCTTTAATTGATGAGATCCATGTTGTTCTTAATATTGAACTTATTAAAATTGAGTGTGAACCCAAGTTGGAATTATTGTTAGACGACGAGGTCCAATATTCTTCAAATCGTGATGAGTATTATATAGGTGACTTAATAGTAGAATCATCAGCGATGCTTAAATATCCAGCTCCAATACGTTTACACGGAAGACTTGATGCTACTTTAGACAGTGTGCCAGCAAATGAATTGATTCTCATTAAAGAAGGTGATATGGTTGTTGATGATATTACTACTGGTTACATAGGGCTTGATGATAAGATTGTATATAGCTTGTTTCTAAAGATGAGCAAGATGAAAAACCCAATGACTGAACGTGCTAGGCTGGATGTTCAGTTTTCAGGCTTTTATCAGGTTGGCTCTTCGATTGATAATAAACATCTTAATATATTGCAAGAGTCAGTAGATGTATTGCAGGATGAACAAGGAACGGAACTTGTCGTAAAAATGGATTCCGTTGATGGCAAACGAGTATATAATAATGATGAGGTTCAAAGACCGGAATATAGTTTCTTTGCACTAAGTAATACTTTAAATGAAATTAGAATTTATCTAGGCAATCTCGCAAAAGATACAAGCCATAGAAAATCTGGTTTGAAAATTCTTAATCTTGGTATGGCACCAGATATTGATCCAGGTGTAAAGATTTACGATTCGGATGGCCGGCTGGTTGAAATTAATACAAGTGAGATATTGCGCATAGAGTGTAACAGACCTGAGATAAAAAATGCTGAGGGAGTTTTTATTCCAAATGGCGATACCCCACCAGTAGAACTACTCATACTATTTTCTGCAGTCAATATATCTAATGTAAGGGGCGCGCGCAACTTCCATTTTACAATGGAGGCAAAAATCACTTTCGAGTATTATGAGAATCGTTTTGGAGATGATGATCTTACAAAATTGGAACGCAAGACATTTACCATGACTATTGTTCAGCCATTGTACCTCCAGCCCAACCCGCAGTGGCTTTGCGTGGACTATGGCTCGTCTGCCATTGTATGTCTCTATAAGAACGTGGTGATAGATTTGAGGAATCGTAAAAAAGAGATAATGGCAAGGGCTATCAAGGAGGAGCAGCTCAGACAGGATAATTTCGAGAACGGGTCTAAATTCTTGTCCAGTGATATTATCTTGCATACAATCTCAGGTGCAGCACAGATGTCTTCATTTGCCACAGAGCATGAAGGGAACAATCCTGATGACTATGGCAATTTGGCAGTGTTCCTTTCACCGACATCCAGTCTCTATACCGCAGAGTCTTTACGCTTGCTACCTTGTCTTAAGCTCCTTGTTGGTAACACATGGCTACCAAAAAACAAATATCTTGAGGATTATCAATATTATCGTCTAAAAAATGGTGTTCTAACCAGTGTCATAGCTCGTGAAGAAAAAAATAGTGAGACTTCATTATTGAAGGTGGATCAGGTATTTCTCCAGTCTTATGAGGCCCTGTTCCGTTACTATATTTCTAGCGTTGTTACAAATCGTGATAACATCAATCGATTAGTTCTTACCTATCCAAACACATATACACCGCGTCATATCGGAACTTTACGTAAATTAGTTAAGTCTGCATTTCCAGCTGTAAGAATGCTTGAATTTGTCAGTGAGTCGGATGCGGTAGCTGCTTATTATCTGAAGCATTGGTTTGACTATGCTGAGCCAGATGGAGATTATTCAAGAGATGAAAAAATACTGGTGTATGATATGGGGGCGGGTACGCTTGATATTTCATATATAGATAAGTATAGTGACAGTGATGGCAATCTTATTATGGAAATACTTGGTAAGCTCGGTACTTCTTTGGCTGGAAACTATCTTGATTTTGTATTGGCACAAATTGTCGCTGAATTGTGTGATTTGGAGTCAAACATCGCTACTACCAATGGAGCTATTGATGAGGAAACATCAAATGAGCGCACAAAGCTTAAACTGTTTGTTAAAACAGAGCTTAAATTAAAACTGAAAGCAGCTAACCGTGATAAGAACCTTAAATACAATAAGGTCACATTCAAAATTGGTCAGGTTCTTGACCATCCATTGTTGGAGCAGTATATGAATGCATGCACGCAAGAGATATTGACTCAACTTGTTAATTACATGGAGAGTAAAACTGGGTATTTGCAGATAGATACAGTGCTGCTTTCTGGGCGTAGTTGTTTATTAGAACCTTTGCAAACAAGATTACGCGCAAATATAAGTAAAGTTACAAAACAGACTCCCCGTTTTGTTGTACTAGACAATCCTCATAGGAACATTGATGGAAACAATGAGCGTCAAAAAACAGCTGTAGCTGAAGGTGCTATGGAGATAGCAAATAATTATCGTAGGGCAAACTCGATGATTCACGTTAAGTCACGTCGTCATTATGCGTCATTTGGCTTGGCTTATGAAATAACTGGAGGGAAGAAAGTGTATCGTGAAATTCTAAATCACTCACAAATCCCTGATTCAAATAATTTGGAGAATTTTATCACAGAACAAATTAAGATTGATAAACTAAACAATGTTAGTCAGTTAGTTCTTATACAAACATATTTGTCTGCGAGTGATACAGAAATAGCTCTAAATAAGGCTGATTATCAGTTTGTATCTGAGATGGAAATAATTGACACTCAGGCTCTCGGTGCTCCAAGTGTGATTGAACCAAAACTATGCATTGATAGCTTAAACGATATAATAGTTTATTTTGGAACCCAAAGAACGCCAGGCAAACAACCTCATGGGGAAGATTTGCAAAGTGAAGAAACAAAACGTAGTATTTGGCCTTTTACAGTATAAATTAATTACAATATAAATAAATCCAATTAATAAGAGAATATGGCAAAGACATCAAGCAAACCAGGCAAAGGTGCTGGAATCTATTCTAAAGGTTCGGTACCTCACAAAACAAATCCAGATCCTCAACCTTCAATTGAATCTACAATAATTGAGGGGAGTACGGCTGGAGATACAGATGATTTGACGAAGACTCCTGTTGATGAAGAAATCCAATCTTCTGAAGCTGTAGCTAAGGGGCAAGAGAAAGAGCCTTCAACAAAGCCTAAAAGAAGCTTTGCCGATGGTATAATGGATAGGTTTGGATATGCAAGAAAAGCAGTCGTTTCATCTTATCTAACTGATTATTTTAAACCAATATTAGGTGAAGAAATGAATTGTGAGGCTTTTGCACGATTATCTTTAGAAGATCAATTTGGTGATTTAGCAAAAAGAATAAATGCAATCATAACCAGTAAATCTGAGGAACTAAAATCCACGACGGATAAGGTTAAAACCCTTGAAGATCAAGTTGAAGAATTGGAGGAGTCACAAAAGAAATACCAGCAAGAAGTGTCTCGTATGAGTACTCAACTATCAAAGAATGATACTGATATAAAAACTCTTACTGCTGATATTGGAACTTTACAGGGTGAAGCAGACAAATATAAGTCCGCATTGGAGACATTGTTAGATAAAAAAGTTAGTGCAAGTTCTATAGAAGGTGACATATCATCATTCAAAGAGAGTTATTCAAAACTCACTCATCTTAAACAGGATTATGATGATCTTTATCGTAGGTATAAACGTATTGAAACAGAATTGTCAGATTGGAAGAGTAAACATGATCAATTAGAGGTTACTAATAAAGATTTGGTCACTAAATACGGAGAGTTGAAAAACGTTCATGAAAATCTTCAACAATCTTTTAATGAACTTGAAGGTAAATATAACATTTGTAAGGAGAGATGCGATGAATTGGAAGCGTGTGAAGTCGGCCAATTAGACGCCATTATTAAGGAGAATAATGTTACTATTACTGACCTTACAAAGGAAAAGAATAATCTAGAAGCAGCTCTTGTTACTTTGCAGGAAACAAAAAAGCAGGTAGATGATGAACTTAATGAAGTTAGGGAATCGCTTGCACAAACAGAAAGTATTCTTAAGGAAACAACGGCAGAACTAGCTACAGAAAAGGAAAATGTCAAGAACTGTAATCGAATTATCAAAGATAAGGAAACAGAGGTCGCAAATCTAACCGAACGAGTTAAGTTTAACAGCGCGAAGATTGAAGAGCAGACTCAGGAAATTGAACTCCATAAGGGAATAATAGAAGAAAAGACGGAAGAGATTGTTAGGTTGAATAAAACAAAACAAGAATTGCAAGGACAGATTAATACTCTGAATGCTAAGGTTGACAGCCTGGAAAAAGATATATTAAAATTAGCTGATGAAAAAGCTAAAGCAGAGAAGCAGACTAAGGAGAAAGACGATTTTATTTCTGCAGAGCGTGATGAATATGCGAAAGCAATCATTGCTTTGGCTGGGAGTCTAAGTGAGATCTCTGCTAAAGACTTTTTGGGATGTTGTGACGAGGCTTTTGAATCAAATCGTATCAGCCTGCAAGAGAAAGTTGCAAAACCTGTAAGGGCATTGATGCGTGAACTGGAAGACTTAACCCCAGGACGTTTTGTCTCACAGAAGCAACTTGAAGATGCATACTATTCAGTGATAAAAGAGCAACTTGATACTAATTCAGGCCTTACTAGAATTGCCCAATGGTATGCTTACTCATGTGTGCCATTTATGCTTGATCAGGATCGTGATGATGGCTTATTCGTTCGACAAGAAATAGTAAAGAGTATGTACTCATTGGCTACGAAGTTGTTGGGCATGGTTGGGATTGAGTATCGCATACCAATTCTTTATGTTGAACAATTGTCAGAAGATAACATTTATGATGATGTAACAGGCAAACGCCAACTCAATATTGAGTATATGTGTCCTACAGCAAGACGTCATAAGGAGAATATTGATTGCATCGATAACTCCTCAATTATCATAGATGTCGTAGAAGTAGGGTATAGTGATAATCGTGGAAATAACAAAAAATCACAAGTAATAATTTAAAAGGCAGAGTTTATGAAAAAAAGTATTTTTACTTTACTATTTGCTGCATTTACTGGGTTTGCATGTATTGCTTTTCTTCAATCATGTAAAGGTTGTGGTTCTGAGGAACCTTCTGATTCTGATCCTATTGCAGAATTTGCTGAATCTGGTACTTACGATGTAGTAGAAGGTGAAGCTCCTGAAGGTGGATACAAGATTTATCTTGATGCATCAGGCAGTATGCCAGGTTATTTTACTGACGGCTTAACAGATTACATCAAGATAGTTTCTGGCTTACAGGGGGGGAACGAAAAAACCAAAGTTTATTTCTGGGGTGATGCTACCCGTGAGATTACGAACCTGAACAGTACCATTACCAATGGTAATTATAAGGCAAAGGCTAGTCTATTTCAGGATATTTTCAAGGTAATGGCTCAGGATGCCAAAACCGAAAAAGCGTTGACTTTCCTTGTTACAGACGGTATCGTAAGTAACTCAAGTAGCGTAACAAAGAAGCGTACAGGTTATACGAAATCAGATTTGCCTTTATTGCCAGGGACAATCCAAGCTGCATTAGGGGATAGTTTGGCTGTTGGCGTATTTCGTTTTGAGATACCGTTTAATGGTGCATACTGGGATATTAACAATAAGCAAAAGTTTCTACAAGGTGTAAAACGTCCAATTTTTGTTTTTGCAATAGGTTATCCCTATGCCGTCTCTGATCTTAAAAAATCTCTCAGTAAGAAAGAGATGGAGAATTTCACAGACCTGAATCCACAGCAATTATATATGGGTATCCTAAAAGATAATAAAAATAAAAATTTCTTTAGGGATATTGAGAGTAATTTTGTTATAAATGCAGAAAACTCTGGTACAGAATTGGCCGCTGGGAGCGAAAGTTTTGAGATTTCAGTAGATATTCCAGACTGGATTTCAGAGTTGGGTATAAATCCAGATAAAGATGGTGTAATTTCTGTTGCGAATTCCGATGGAGATAAATTGAAAGTTGGAAAGAGATACAGAGATGGCACTCTGACAGTTTCTACAACTGAAGACTGTGAGATAGATCTTGGACATTATGATGTAAAATTCTTTATTGCCTATCGCCCGTCATCGACATGGCAGAAATACGCTTGTGATGATGATACAGCCATCAATTCTGATACTCTATGCGATAGAACTTTTGGTCTTTCTGAAATCCTTAAAGGTTTTGAGCTTGCAACAAAACAACCGGATACGTTGTTTATTTCATCATTTAAATTTGTGAGACAATAAATAAATAACTAAAAACATAAAAAAATGAGTTTTCCAATGATTTTCTGTACATGGAAGGAAGCAAATGACTTCGGATTCCATGAAGCGATTATGGACGACACTGCATGGATGGCTTTTTGCATCGCATTGGTCGTCGGTGGTCTTTGTTCTTTAATCTACTACCTTGTAGTGGGTAAGAGTGCAAGAATGTCTAATCTCTTGACTTGGTTTATCGCTTTGATAATAGGTCTGGCTATCAATTTTCTCGTAACAGACAATATCATTGTTGGCTCACCAATTAACAAACAAAACGGTGTCAACCAGAATTCACTTGTCTATGAGTATTCTTTCTTCCATTCTTTAGACAATCATGCAAAAGAACTTGTAAATAGCAAGAAATATAAGGATAATCCTGAGGCTAAGCAGAAGATTAATGATCGCAAGCGTGACTTGAGTAAAGCAATAGAGAGGGGTAATGACATAGTGCTTACCTACGAACTGTCTTGTCTCTTCTGGACACTTCTTGCCTTTATCTTTATATCATATTGCATAAAAAACAGCACAGAGCAAGCGTCAAGCATTCCTACTTATTGGCCACAAAAAAGAAATAAATAATGTTATAAAGCGATGAGTAAATTATTCGTATTTAGTATAGGTGGTAGCGGTTCGCGTGTAGTCCGCGCTTTGAACATGCTACTGGCATCTGGTGTTCCCCACTTTAAAAGCGGGGATCAGGTATTTCCAATTATGATTGACTACGACATTGCTAATGGCGACACGGACCGTGCCTTCAAGTGCGTAGAGACATACAATAATCTTCATAATTGCGCATATCCTAAGGACTTCGAGAAAAACCATGAAACCGAGCGACGTTTTTTTCATACATCGTTGATGAAGATGTCGGAGATAGGTGGTGGATGTACCAGTTCATTCACTATGCAGTTTCGTCATAACCCTAACGATAAGACTTTTGGTGACGCAATTGGCTTTGATAAATTGAAAGGCGAGAAGGCTAAGACAATGAGCCTTCTGAAAACTCTCTATGACACGAGTTCTGGAGATGACACCGAGTTGGGTATTGATATGACTGTGGGATTCAAAGGCAATCCAAATATCGGCAGTGTTGTATTCAACAATCTTAAGGATACCACGGAACTGAAGGATTTCTTTAACTGTTGCACGCCGGATAAAGGTGATAAAGTCATATTGATTGGTTCTTTGTTCGGTGGAACTGGAGCATCTGGCATACCCGAATTAGTAAAGGCAATTCGGAACAATGCCAAGACGAAGAATATCCATTTAGGCGTCGTTATGTTGATGCCTTATTTCGAATTTGATAAAAACGATGAAAAAGGTGCGGTAAAAAGCAATCTCTTTGATTCTAAAACTAGAGCTGCCCTGAGTTTCTATGAATCTTCTGATGTAAACCAAAAAATTGATTCCATTTATTACATTGGTGATACAGAGCGTAATAAGATACCATACAGTCTTGGTGGTGCAAGTCAGAAGAACAAAAGTCACCTTGTGGATCTTATCGGAGCGCTATCTGTGTTACACTTCTTTAATTCAGATAAGAAGCGTGATCCCCAAAGGTATAAATACCGTATGCATGACAATGAGGAAGAACATGAACCGGGCTTTACGATACTGAATTTCTATAAAGATGATTACATGAAGATTATTCAGCCATTAGTTAAAATTGCTTTTGTAGTAAAGTTCATGAGAAGTGAAATTGCAAAGAAAACAAAGATAGTGACTGATCGTCCATACAGTATGGCTTTTGGGCTGCCATCATATTTTGATAATCATGGTATAGTTGGCCAGCCTAGCTCACGAAGTCGTGAGGAATCCCAAAATGCAAAATATGAGCCAGGACTGCATTCAACACTCTATAATTTCCAGCTATTCTCCGATCAGTTCATAGAATGGGTTGAGGAACTCAAGGAAATTGGCACTCATAAGTTGGTGATGTTTGATTTTGAACGTTCTATAGATTCATTGGTTCAAGACTGCAAACTTTCGAAGAAGTCTGAAGGCTTTATGGGGTTAGGAGCAGGAATAGAAAAAGTCTTAGTTGAGCCTCTTGATTTCAGCGAACAGATTCAGAAACATTATGCGAATAAGTATCAAGATGCAGCTCCTGTTAAAGGCAATCTCCATTTTAAGGATACCACAGCAGGATATGCTTTGCTTGATTGCTTACTCATAGGTATTGAGAATATTCTTAGGAAAAGTGAAATATCGTCAATTTTAAAATTCCAGTAAATTATGCCTAAAGATATTATTTTCTCTATTGACAAATCAACGGTTAGCATCGATAATCCAGATGGAGCATTTGTCTTAGATTCAATGCATTATACAGATATTGAAGACGCAAGAGAGATAAGCACACGTGCCTTCAATAAGATGACTACTTCAATACCAACTCCATTCGCTCGTCTGTTCCTCTATGAAGGGGCCTTTAAGACGTTAAATGACAAGGAAAATCTCGATGTAGAAGGTATGAATCCGAATAAAGGTAGGGCCTTCAAAGGAAAGGACATTAACCATTATGTCGTTGCCGATGCATTAGATATGCTCGAATTCCTTTTTGAGTATAGTAATGACCCTTGTCTGAAAGTTGAAAAATGGACAAAGGATGACTTACAACTCTTGAAAACGGAGAATTTTATTATTAATCCAGAAGCACAAGAAGTATCACTTGAAGAAAAGCATAACCTTCTTTATGAAAGTATCAAAAGTAATACAACGGATGGAATCCTTGGAAATACTTTTTATATTTTCAAATGGTGCTACATGAAAGATGGTGTTGCATTGGAAGAGGTTATTGGTGCTACATCGCCATTGACACTCCTATATTCAGCACCTAATTGGCGTACCAACAAACCTCAGAACTTCTATGGAGGAAAAGGTAATGAGTTGTTTGTGAAAGATTTATCAACCAATATAAAGCCTTATTCTCTTATTGAACGCTCAAAACTGTTCCGGGGGTATGTCTATGCATTGTTAGAGAATCATGATCTTAGAAATCCGTTCTTTAACTACATACGCCTTACACGTGATAATTATGAAACAGAAGTGGCGTTAAAGAATGATACTTTTGCAACTTTCGCAACGAATCCTCTATATCAAGACATACAGGATGCTGATGGAAATGCTATTAAGGTAAAAGATGTACCATTGAAAGGACATAATAAGGCATCTTTGGATGAGGATTGCGAATTTGTAATCATGCCTACTGTAGAAAAGGTGCTGGACGAGTATGATTCAAATGGCACAAAAGTGGATATTTCAAAGACACTTCCGCTTGTGTTGTCTGTTAGGGGAATTGAAGGTAAAGAGAATCCTCATTATTGGTATGAGTCAGAATTCAAGAAAAATATAGATAGCCTTCAAAGGCCATGTACGGACGTTTACTTTGAACGTTCTCTTCCCAATGTCCCAGGCAAGGTTAGTTATCCTAATCTTCGTGTAGAGGACTTCTTTGAGGACAAGATTGTGAAAGTCAGTTATAATCTTGATAGCCAGCATTTCATTACTGGTATGTCGGGAAATTGTCAATATCTGTTACCTCTAAAGCCTACATATTTCAAATTTTTTAGGCCAGAAGATCTACAATCACAATTGAACATAGTCCCCCAGAACGATGGATCCATTAAGGCTATATTGAACATCCCTGTTCGTGGAAAGAAGAAGGCGGATGGCAGTTTCGCAGGAGCTACGGTGAGATTGGAGAAGACTTATGTGAATAATATCCAAACAGGAATAAGACAGATTGTAAGTGCAAACAAATTCAATCTTGCAATATTCCCATTCTACCGATTAGAAGAAGAGGAATCTACGTATAACTGCTATGAGGTGATGCTTGGACATGATGGTAAAGCAAGGCTGAAATTTTACGACAAGGATATTAATGATTTCTCCGAGACACAATTGGAGAAATATGGGAAAGAAGATGGTCGTTCAGCAGTGAAAGTTGATTCTGTGAAAGAACGCACATCAGATAATGATCCAGCTTTCGGAATTACAACAACATATTATCATCTTGGCAACTCTCAAGGAGATAGAAATTCCACAGATGGCTCATTCCTATTCATCAAAGTTGTGTTTGATAATGGCGTTAGCGGAATTATAGTTCCTGATTGGAGTGTAGGAAAAACTAAACTTTCTACAAACGAATATGTTGTAAGTGTTGACTTTGGTACAACGAATACGCATGTTTCATACGCGAAGATTGATAATGACAAAGGCGTTGTAGACCCTCTGTCTATCAGTGATTTGGAATATGAGCGTGGTAGTCAGGTGGTTACACTGAGCGAATATGGTTCCATGGGTGTCTTTACTCAGTTTGAAGTGTATATGCAAAGAGAGTTTGCGCCTATGGAAATCCGCAAGGATGGAAAGGTGGAATTCCCTGTCCGTACACTTATTTATGAGAAAGCGGAACAGAAATCGCTGCGTGATATGTTTGGTGATATGAACATTGCGTTCACCCTCAATGAAGATAATTCTAACGGTTTGAATAATGGACAGTTGAAATCAAATATCAAATGGGATAATGATCCAAATGCCAAGAACCGATTAAAGGTATTCTTCACTGAAATAATGTGGATTGTGAAAAACAAGATGGTTGAAATTGGTGGTAATATGGACTTCAAGTTCATTTTCACTTTTCCACAATCGATGAGCGACCCTCAGCAGTCAGTCATGATTGAAGAATGGAATAAGGCAAGAAACGCTGTTCGAGCAGGTGATCCCAAACTCAATAACTGGAATAAGACGTTAAAGTCTATCAGTGGTAGAAGTCTTGTGCCCTATGAGGGTTTGGCTCCTTGGTATCGTTCCATTCCTGATTTCGGTACAACAAAGAATTTCCTAAACATCGATATTGGTGGTGGCACATTTGATGTTATTGCAGTGCAACCTACAACGACACAGATTTGCCCAGGTAATTCTTTCTCCGCTCAATTCGCTGCTTTTGAATTATGGGGTGAAGGCCAGCAGAAGACGGCTGTTCCTCAGAATGGTTTCTATAATTATTACAAAACGACTCAGTATTGTAAGATTTTTATGGATGAGGATATGGGCTTTTGCAATTACTATAATCCGATCTTGTCAGATGATAATAAGAAGAAAACCCGAGTACCACTACCTTCAGAAGTTATACCGTATCTGTTCAAACATGATGATGACGAGTCGAATTTTTCGACCGCTATCCGTGAGAATAACAGACTACGGTCGCTCATAGTACTGCATTTCAGCTCTATTATCTATTATGTTGGTCGAGTATTGATGCTTGCAGAAATTAATTGCCCATCGAATATGCAATTTACAGGTATGGGAAGTCTCTGTATTAATCTTATTACGGACAGTGAGAATATCTTAACAAGTTTGGTAAAGGCCATCTTGCGCTATGCTACGAGTAATTTGGTAGATATTCCAGATGATTTCCATGTGTCGTTTGACCAAAGCAAGCACCACCCAAAGAAGATTACTGCTGAGGGTGCAATCATGATGTGGAATACAACTTTAAAAGATGCACAAACACCAATGGTTAACTCTTCGGAAGTTATGATATATGGTTTTGAGGGTGATGAGGATGACCCCATATCTCTGAAGGACAATCAACTCGAAGGTCAAAAAGATGCCGTAATGGAACGTATGAAGCACTTCTTTGGTGTGTTTGAGAACAATGATATTATCAGTGTACTCACCTCTTTGGGTATTCCTGATGTGTCGCATCTCAATTATGACGACATAGAGGATATTCTTTCTGACAGTTTCAACCTGATGAGTCAGAAAAATAGTGCTTATGCCAATGGAAAGGTCGTTTCCAAAGAGGCTATATTCTTCTGGCCTCTTAAAGAAGGTATCCATAAACTTGCGCTGGAATATGCTAAATACAAGAATTAAGATAACAAGTAAGACAATCTTAAGCCTTCTGTTTATTATTGCTTTTCTCCCTGCCCCTGCGGCAGCGGAGAAAAGTGATGATTTGCAAATAAAAGATCTGGAAGAAAAAATTTTTCGGTCATTATCTTCCGAATTAGAGAAGGATCCAGACTTAAAGGGCTGTAAGATAACTGTTGACCTAGACTTTGAGAAAGACGCAGGGTCAGGTAAGTGGAATGTCAATGTCTCTAAGTGTTTGCTGATATCAGCAGAATCTATCTCTGACACTGTGGAAATAGAAGAGGCTGCTGTTGGAGATGATGGCATTGATGATGAGCTCAATGGTGATGATACTGATAGTTATAATGAATATGGTGATGAAGAAACTGAAGGAAGAAGTAATATTCTTGGTTGGATAATTGCAGTTGTCTTTGTTATCATTGTTTGTTTTGCTGTCTATTCACGATGGAAACATAAATTTAAGGCATTGTTTGCCCAGCCTGAGACAGAAGAAAAACGTGAGGATTATCGCCACCATCGTCAAACAAAAACCGATGAAACGCTTGCTTCTCACACGCGTCAAATTAATCATGAAGGTGATGGCTCAAAGTCTAATAAAGGGCAGCAGATAGCTACAAATCCATCTGTGGTGCAGCATCAGTCTGTCATTAAACCAGTTTCTCATGAGGAAATCACAGAGAAGACTCAGTCAACTGAAATGAAGACGGAGCCTGTTCCTGCAGTTCCTATTATTAAATATGGGCAGATTGCGGTACTTAGTCAGAACGAGTTAACCACAGAAGAGGATTATATGTCTGATGAGGCTACGGGTATGCCATTCGTATTTAGCTTCTCTCCGAACATGCAAGATGGAACTTACGATATATCAGACCCATCTCGTACATCTTTCCTGCGAGATATCAACATTATTCGCCCGTTTGTGCAAAATTTTGATGATATATCCAATCCTACGAAAATCGTCACTATTAATAAAGGAAAACTCAGAAGAAATGGTCTTTCATGGGTGGTTACGGAAAAACTTAAAATACAATTATTGTAAACTAAACGTATATGAATACTAACGATCAACAATTTCTGAAAGCATATAATGACCTGGTTACGGCATTTTTTAATTTTATGAATGTGGTGAGTCCCAATAATAACTCACAGCCAAATTTGTCTTATGTTGCTTCCCAACTTAATCAAGTTCTTAATTACCTTGGAACGTTGTCTCAGGGGGGGGGGGCAGAGCCTCGTTCGTCCTCTGTTTCCGTTCAGACGATTGTCCCGACCCCTAATCCTGTTCCAACCTCTGATTCTATACTTACTCTTAATCCCACCAGTAATCCAATCCCCGATATAGATAAGCCTCTTTCTAATCCTGTGATTAAATATTGTGCATATCCAGAAATGGTTAACGGACAGTATAAATTTAAGAGTAGTGCCCTAAAAGAAAAAGATGAAAATGGAAGTAACGAAGAACTTATCTACAAGCTTACCATTGATGAAGATTCTATGAGAGGATATGTAGAACTTTCAGATCTTAGTGATGCCCAAGTGAAAATCGTTACAACCAATCCCTCATTGTATTTCCCAAAGGACGTATGTGTTGGGGCAAATAATGTTACTCCGGATAAGACTTCTATAAAATCTCAATCGAAGTTGCGCCTTGAAAAGGTACTCCGTGGATGGGCTATTGCAGAAGGTGAAAAGTTTATTCTAAATGTAAATTGATGGTCAAAAGAATCATATTGGCATTTGTATCTGCCTATGTGGTATTGTCGTTCATGTCATGTAGGGGAGGTAGTAGTGAGACAGATTTCTTCGAAGGTGAAATCTATGTCGATCAGATGGCTACTGCATCAAGAGGAAACGTTATTACTACCGATATGGGGATGAATGTGTATCTGTTGGGCATCAAAGAAGGTGATGAGTTAGGTACTGCATTCCTGAAGAAGTATATAGGCGAGACGATTCATGTCATTGAAGATAGCCATTTGGAGCAAGATCCCGTGGGTACGGATTCTATTATGGGCTATGCAGTGCTTGATAATGGCGTGTGCATAAATCATATGTTAATTAAGCAGGAACCACAACTGTTCTCTCCAATCAATGTGGAGGATAGCCTAGAGAGCTTCCGACCAGATGATGGTAATCGTCAAGAGATAACAGATATTTGTCTATACATGAAGCAGCGCACTTTTATGATAGAGATTCCTCAGAGCGGTGGCGTGTCAAATTATGGTACAGGCTTTTTTATCAATGATGAGGGTATTGCTGTTACGAATTACCATGTCTTTGACGGATCAAATGATGCATTTTGCTATTTATATGATACAACAAACCTTGATGACAACGAGATTCACTATGAGCTTAGGCGTGATGCTGTGACAAGTGAGATTATCGATTATAATGAAGATTTAGACATCACAGTATTTAAGGTAAGATTATTAAATGATGAAAAGTCGCAATTCTTTAGACTTACAAATAAGCATATCGCCCAAGGTGATAGGATTTTTACCATAGGAAATCCAGTAGATCAAGCTGATGTTCTTGTTGGCACTTTCACAGATGGTCTCGTTTCAGGATATAGAAACCAAGACGAAGAAAAACCTTTGGTGCAATACACAATATCTACAAATTCAGGGAATAGTGGCGGACCTGTGTGTGACAAGAATGGTAAGGTTATTGCTGTGCACAGTATTGGAGATAAGTCAAAACAAAATGTCAATTATGGAATTGATATTCTCGCAGTTAGGGAAATGTTGAATAAACTAGGCTTCTACTATGGCGGTAAATAATATTGTAGGTGGCATTATGGCCAAATATATTATTGGAGATAGACCGGCAATCTTTTATAATGAAGATTGTGAACATTATTTTTTAAGAACATATATAAGTGAGGAGGTTTATAAAAAAATCTTCAGTGAGGTGGCTATATGTGGCTTTACTGTTCATAGAGATAGCATAGATAGTTTCATATGCAGTCTTTTGAATCAAGACGAAATGACAATACTATATGCAAACCAAATATATAATGATAAAGAAATACTACCAGGTGAACGAATACGCTTATATTCGAAAAATGCAGAAATTGACTTGTTGAAAGTCCGCCCTCGGTATTACATATGTACTAAGGGCTTCATGAAAGGCGAGATAATACTCCTTAAGTCGGATAGTCTTGACTTTACTCATGAACAGATGACGTTTGATGTTCAAAGCATTGCGTTTCTTGTTCCAGGCAGTGCATACACTGTCATGGATTACAAATACTTGAAAAACTATCGGTCTGACGTGGCTTCAGATATTTCTGAATTAATAAATGAAACAAGCCTTGCATTCCAAAATAATGTTTTGGATGTGGAATTTCATAATCTTCTTAATAAATGCACTGATTTGGGTGTTTCCATTTGGACATTGATGGGGGTAATAGATTATTTACAAACATGGGATCAAAACTAGTATAGAATATGAGTTGTTTTGATAAGACCATAAGGATGAGGTCGAGAAGACTGGAAGTAGAGAATAGTCCCTGCCATGATTTGGAATCCATCGGCAATTATGTATTAGTGGAAAGTAATAATTGGAAAGGACTACGAAACGAAAGTGGCATGATGTTGTTAACACCAATTTATGATGATATAGATGTCATGGCTGATATTAATATGTGTATTTTGAAACTATGTAACACATATATATTATATGATTTGTTGAGTAAAAGTACAGTTGACCTTCCACTTATGAATGCATATCATAGGTATGGTTTTGTGCTTGAAATAATGACGGAGAGTGGCGCGGGATTGTATAGTTGCCGCCTACGGAAGCTGCTCATCCCTCCTCATTATATTGAGACGACCCATGTTGATTCTGGCCGATATTTATGGGTGAAGACGGAAGATGAGGACTTCGGTTTTTATGATACTGAGACATCGATTGTTGTAAAATGCCCCAATGGTACAAACTTGTGTCTGGAAAGTGACGAAGACTATATGTTTGTCGTTGTTGATAATGAGGTAAAATGTATTAACCAGTCTGGTATATTCGATAATAGCATTCTAAGGCGGTTTGCATTAGGAAATGGAGGCCGAGTCAAACTCTGCAACCACAATTTGAACCGTACAATTATAGCAGATATATATGGACATATAATCAATTAAAATTAATCTTGAACTATGAAGCTACAAAGTAAAACAAAAAAGATACTCCTTGCCTTGGCAATGGTTATCTATGTGGTAATGTTTATTGTTACTATCTTATGCGCGTATGAGGCGTGTTGCCAAAAGAACACTAATTGTGCTGACAAATGCACTTGTGTATGCAAAAATCAATCAAATAAAAAAACAGGGAGGACTATGAAAAGTATAGGAAAATGCCTTGAGGTTCTTGCGCCTGCAAAAGACACCAAAGGAAAATGTGAATGGCTGGCATTGAAAGACAGTGCTCAAGCAGGAATTATGGAAAACTATTATGTTGAGGAAACAAAGGAAATCCCTGCAGAAAAATTACAAAAGATTCTTGACCAACATTTCTATATTGAGGCTGGTGATGTTGTAAATACGGGTATCTATATGCCTATCGCAAGAGTTTCGTATGTTGCTGCTAATGGGAAGATTGTAGTACTTGTTTATTCTTTTGCTAATTCGCAAGTAAACTTATACCGGAATAATGAAATGGTAAAGAAAGCCATGCTTTATAATCCAAATGAACTTATTGGATTGTTAGAGTCTATATAGGCTTTCATATGTAATTCGTAATATTAACGTGAATTTACTAATTAGTTATGAAATATATAGTCAGAATATTGTTAGCACTCTTTCTCCTACCATCTGTAGTATTGGCAAAAAACGTGCATCTTAGAATCTTGGTGTTTGGAGACACCAATGACAGCAGTATTGGACAGTCGGTTGCAACTGATATCAATGCATATAAGAAACTTGCATCAGCTGTTAAAGCTGCAGTGGAACCAGAGGGGGTTAAAACAACTCTTGATGTTTTTTCTGGTGATAATTGTTCATATGACAAATTAAACGATTATCTTGAAGATTTCTCATGCAATGGCGATATAGTGTTCTTTATATACAATGGACATGGTGCCCGCTCACACAAAGATGAGTCAAAATTCCCAAGAATGTGTCTTGGAAGTCATTATGAAAGTAAGTGGATGAAAATCTCTGACCTTAATGACAAACTTAGGAGTAAAAAGCCACGACTCATGGTTGTCGTGACAGACTGTTGTAACTCATACTATGATCGAAGAGGAGGTGGAAATGAAAGTGCATATGGAGTGTCTACCAACAAATGTAATGGCGATGGACTTAGGCAATTATTTCTTCGTAATAGAGGTGAGGTTTGCATTACAGCCGCATCTCCAGGGGAGTATGGATGGGGGACAACACAAGGTGGCTTGCTTTCATTGAATTTCTTAGATGTGATATATAAATATGATGCAAAAGGGAACGCTGCTAATTGGGATGATTTCATAAGGACTGTATCTGACAATACATATAACGTTTCATTACAATATTATAATAATCGTTGGATAAGTAATACTCAACGTCCTGTTTTTGATGTGAAAGTCTCAAAGGATGATTTTACAAATACTATTGATGACAATGAGTCAGATAGTGATGAGAATAATAATAATAATGTAGATGATAATACGAGTGATAATGATGACCGTATTATACCTGATGACAATGACTCAGATAATGACGAATCGGATTTTGAAAATGATGATTTTTATGAAGATGATGATTTGTATGAGGACGATGAAGAATATAGTGATGATGGTCTCAATTTAGGAAAAGCGCTAGGTCATTCATTATGGATTGTGCTAGTTGGACTTCTATTCCTATGGGTTCCTAAATTCCTCAATCTCACAGGAAATTCTGCAAATGTCGTTCGCATAATTGGATTCGTATTTATTGTTTGGGCTATTTTCTCATTTTTTACATCATTATAGTACGTGTAATTTATTAACATATTTAGGATGAATATGATTTCCGCAATAATTGAAATTATTCTTGGGTTAGTCATCTGGAAGATGGTGCCAGGATGGATAACAGAAGGAAGTAAAAGCGTACGCGATACAATTAAACTTGCTTGCAATATAATAGGCATTATTTTAGTTCTGGTTGGTGGATACGCTTTGATTATGTCTCTGATTGACATATTTAAATAAATGCTTGTCGATATCGGTATGGCTCCTCATAGTACTGCTGCTATTTCTTTATTCATGCAGTTTGTGTTCACTGCAAAAAGTGAACACATCTGCTGTTTGTGATAGCGTTGAAGAAACATTGAATAGTCATGATATGAATGTTATAAACATTTGGTAAAAAAATACATAAGAAATGTTATACTGTAACTATTGTGGGCATCCAACTCAAGACGGGTCTTTGTTTTGCGGAAGTTGTGGTAAGCCATTGGCTGCGAATAATGATGGTTCTTCTGGCACGACTTCTACTCAACAACGGCAAACAGCATCGAAAGAAAAACCATCATGGGTGGATTCTTTAAATGAATATGTTGGTAATGACAGACCAGCAGATTTGAATTGGAAAGTGCTGTTTTCCGACGTGTTCAAATCGCATACCACGGAAGAAGCGGAAGCTATTTTTATTTGTGGCACCAAAACAACAACCCCAGCCCCATCAGAAGTCTCCAAGGACTGGCCACATCCATGGTTGTATAGTAGAGTATTCCTTATGTTTATCATGGCTTTCTTTCTGCTATGGATTTGTGTGGTTGGCTTTTCCAACTCGAATGCAATGCCTGGTATGATAGTCGTAGGGTCGTTTGCAGTACCTTTGTCAACAATGATACTGTTCATGGAAGTTAATGCTTGGCGAAATGTAAGCATGTACCATGTGATACAAACATTCCTTGTTGGTGGTTGTGCTTCATTGGTTGCAACATTGTTCCTTTTCTCCATATATTCAGTAGAGGAGATGAACTTTTTTGGTGCATTTATAATTGGTATCATTGAGGAGATTGGTAAGGCAGTAATTGTATATGCCTTCTTGAAACGATTGGGGAAGTTGTCCATTCTTACTGGGATGCTTATTGGCGCATCCGTTGGTGCGGGTTTCGCAGCCTTTGAATCAGCCGGGTATGCATTGCAGCCACTTATGCAGTTCCTCCAGTTCGCAGGATATGCTGCTGCGCATGGTCAGATGGTTGATGAGTCGCAGATGCTTGAAGCAATTAAACAAAGTATCTTCTTACGAGGTTTCCTTGCTCCCGGAGGACATGTTGCATGGGCGGCCATCTCAGGAGCTGCAATAGTGATTGCGGCTAAAGTGAAGGGTGTGTTCGATACAGGCGTTTTCACTGAGAAAAAATTTCTCCGTTTATTTGCAATACCTGTAGTACTACACGGACTTTGGGATAGTCCATTGGCAGGATGGTTTAATAGCATATTCCCCTTTGCTGGTTATATTGCATTGATTATATTGGTATGGATGGTGGTCGTTATCCTTATTAATATGGGATTAGCCGAAGTGAACAAAGAATGTTCTCAATAAAGACATAAATCATCAGAATTTGTAATATGAAAAGAAAGTCAGAATTAAAATGTTGGGCAGTTAGGGGCTTAGCTCTTTGCTGTTTATGTGCTTTAATTTGTTTATACGGGTGTAAAGACGATTTTCAAGCTCCGGATCTACAAACGTATAACCTTAAGGGGCATGTTAAGAGTGTTGATATTAATGTTTATATCTTCGGAGAGAACGAATCAACATATTGTAAAGAACACCTCGAATTTGATAAAAATGGTAAACGTATTCTTGATAGTGATATTAATGTTAAGCGCAATTCAGGAGGCTATATCATCTTAATCAAAGACGATTTTGAGGGTGAAGAGTTTGAATATGATGGCAATTGGAAAGTGATTAGCAGAAAAGAATGGAGCACATCAACACAAACAGAACGCTTTATCAAATATGATGAGGATGGCAATCCGATAGAATCCGAAATATATGGAGAGCCTGATCCGGAAAACAGTGGCAATGACAAGCCTTATGGAAAAAACGTATATGAGTATATAGATACAGACCGTCATGGCAATTGGACTCTTCGCTCGGTTGATAGAAATGAAACTACATACACTATTTATGGTGAAGACCGAAGATGGATGGAAGAGAGGGTAATAGTGTATTATTAAGTGCTTTCTAAAAATGACATAATGAAAAGATTTTCGTTACTAGTATTCGTAATACTTTTGCTTTTTGCATGTGGGCCGAATGTGCAAAACGACAATCAATCAGGTAGTCAAGGTAATCCCAAAACGGAAACAAAGAAGACGGTTGAGTCTCAATTTCCGACATTGAATGTGTATAATATGGGTGATGTCCCCCAAAAAGATATAGATGACCTTGTACAAACGTTAAAAACTGTATATCCCAATACGCGTTATGTAGGAGATATGACATTGGTTGATAGCGCCCATATCAAGAATGATATAAAGGGTAACAATCGTTATTGGTGGTCTAAACTTTGTATGCATTTGAAAAGAACAACAGACTACAAACATGGTATTACTTTAGTTATAGTAAATGCAGATATTTGTAACTGGGATAAAAAGTCAAATGGAAGTCATGCTAATTTGGGTGTGAGCAATTGTGGGGGACATATATCAACAATTTCATATCAGCGACTTAAAGTTAACCACCTCAACAATAATAATGATTTGATGAAGGTCGTTATTCATGAGTTAGGCCATTCTGTTGTTGGTCTTGTGGCTGAACGTGCGGATTTGCGTTCTCATTGTCCTGATACCAAATGCCTTATGCGAGATGCAAAGAATGGATATCCATATCGTGGCCTAACATCATTCTGCCAAAGTTGCAGCAATGCTTTGAAGGCTAAAGGTTTCAATATGGATGCATTACAACTGAAGAAATAATTTCTAACAGCTAAGAAATGAAAAGGTCTTATAAAATAACCTCATGTGTGGTATTTTCAATATTTTTCCCAGTTTTTATACAGGTGCCACTGAACCTTCTGTTTCGAGATATGTTTAATCCAAGTGGATGTATTATACTAAAACCTAATTTACGTATCATGAGTGCTCTATTGTGCTTCATGATAACGTATATCATTGGCTTTTTCATTTTAAGAAATGCTAAGGCAAAACTGTGGCTTTTTATTCTTCACGCAATTCTTACCTTTTTATGGTGCGTTTTGTGGGCTTTAGCTATGATGACTTAACCTTCTTCGGATTGAAATGCAATTGTTCAAAAATTTTTATAAGCATCCTTTAACCTCTCTTTGTAACAGTTGTAGTTTCGGTGTTCCTTTGTTGCCGCAATAGTTCACATAGCTACAATTGCTATTTCGTAATATAATTATACAACATCTTTTTTGCGGTATCAAGATATATATATAGAATTGTCACCGATAATAATTGTTAAACAAAATGGAAATTCAGAAAATGTTCAGGCCTGCCGGATTTCTCAAAAGTATGCTGAGGAGTAATAATAGTAAACACATCTTAAAAAGTGAATCAGGCATATTTTACATTGATGGAAATGGCATTGTTCAGCGCTTTGAACCAGCAGATGACAATCCTTTTTTTTGATGATGTTTCGGATTACCAAATAACCAAAGTTTGCAAGTCAATCCGTACAATGATTATCCCCAATGGAGTAAAGGGATTCGTCTCTGATTTTATGCGTGGCGTTAGAGTGACAGAACGTTTTGAATTGTCTGATAATCTGATAAGCATCGGGAACAATTCGTTTGACTTTGGCACGGAGGTGTATTGCGTATTTGCAAACTGTATCTTGCCCTCTGTTGTTATTTCAGGAAGTGTAAAAGAGATTGGTAATTTTGCATTTGGACATTCTCATATTGATGTTTTACAACTTCCGGCCTCTCTGCATTCTCCATACGGTAGGCAATTTAAGGATTCTTATATTGGATTATTAAGACTGCCACACGAATGGAAAGAAATGGCGTCGTTGGATGACCATGGGCACTTGAAAGTGAATAGCACACTGGATTCTGAAATCTTTGGCTATCTACGATGGCCTAGTACGCATGTAGAAAGATTGGAGTTTTATTAATTTTGAATATGAATATTACAAATGTTCTCACGGTGAACGATTTTTAGTTTATGGTGAAAGGATAGAATATGGATTTACGACAAGAGAACAACGAAGAGAAGATAATAGATTTATCGGACAGAACCCAATACCCAGCTAGTGTGTTGGCAGACTTGAATTATACGATTGCCTTAGGTGATGATAGTGAGAATTTCCTGGGTTTCCTTCGTGGTAAGTGGACTCAGCCCAAATTCCATTGGGGATGGGATGATATTACACACGAAGAAGCGGTGAGGACAGACTTCTTGTTCCGTGCCTTCAGCTTGATGAATCTCCATTACAGGGAACGGCGTGATGCTTTGATTGCATCGGAAGGCTGTCGCTTTGTTTGGAAGAACAAGGGAATCGAACCTGTACCTGGCTTGTTGTCGGGGGAACAGTTGTGTGAATTGTTGAATCGTTGCTTAGAGGTAGATTTGGTGAGTGCAAAAAATAGTAATATCCGTGATGATAGAGATGCACGCCGTTGGCGGTTGAATCCTACGTTTGACGATTTGATGGCTGATCTTGAAAAAAGCGAAGACGAGGCAGATTATTATCATAGAGATATGGGGTATGGTATGCTGCGTTTCAGAAATAAGTCATACGGAAACAAACAGATATTCATTGTCAATCCGGCTTTAAAGAAGGTCTATCCCATTTCAGACGCTAGAGGCAGATTGGTTGGGTTTACTCATGATGATATTGATTGGGACAGTGTCAACAAGTTGGAGAACAATGAAGATGCAAAACGACTTGTTGCTGATTATGGTGGACTTAGCATTTGCGATTATGAAGATGGACTTGCCCGTGTTGACTGGATGTTATACCCCGATGGGCGCTACTTCGCAGATGAAGATGGTTTCGGAATGGAGGATAACGATGAAGTGAATATCACGGGCTATATCGATACCCAATGTCGGGTTGTAATTAAGTTCCATGGCTAATAACTCCAT
>Ga0247610_10001525_pt1 | contig 28730 bp, 26 predicted proteins | sample 174DNAGHGhighgp2_FD_193483 | JGI IMG/M metagenome (GOLD analysis project Ga0247610, IMG submission 193483) | Sheep rumen microbial communities from Palmerston North, Manawatu-Wanganui, New Zealand - 1742 DNA GHGhigh gp2 | ecosystem: Host-associated > Mammals > Digestive system > Stomach > Rumen...
TAGGGTGAATAGCCCGTCTGGCGGTAGATCTCAATCACTTGATCGTAATATTTCTCCCTTTTCTCTGTTTGATAAACTAACATTGTTAACTCTTTGTTTAGGAGTCAACTTTTTTCAGTTAAAGACATTCCGGGCAGTTTTGGCCATTTTCGCCCGAGTTGGCGTTCGGCAAGCACTGCGGCCGGCGCGAGTAAAGACAGACTCTTGCCTTTCTACGGAAAAATGTCTAAATTTGAAGCATGAGTGGGAAAATAGACCTGCTAAACAGCAATTACATCATCGACGGAGTGCAGATGCCGCTCACGCCGGCAAAGATGCTCCGCGAGTGTATGACCGAGCCGCCGCTGGAACCCGACGGCGATGCTCCAACCCTGGCCGACGAGCGGGAAGACCCCGCCCCGGACAATCACTGCTACGACGAATCCCTCACCGAACGCTATGCCCAGCTGGTAGACTATCTGGAAAAGCGCGAGTTGCCCATTCCCTTCGCCGGGTCCTATTCGGCCGGAAAAGTGGCACAGGCGCTGCTGGATACCATCTGGATGGGCGGTCACTTCCGCCTGGGAGACCTCTCCCTTAAGGCCGACTGGAAGTGGAATGCCAAGGAAATCGGCCTGGCCGCCGCCTTCTACAGTTCCGTGGAAGAAGCCTGCAGCTACATCGATGCTTTGGGCGTCAAGATTGAGAAGTACAGCCTCACCAGCGGGGCTCCGTCGGTCAGTTTCAAGGCTACCACGGTAGCCGAGGCCGATGAAGACCTGCCGGAAGAGGAAAGCCTGCTGCGGGACCTCCCCTACCGGACGGTGAATCCGCGCATGTCGCGTCGCAGGAAGGTATCGGCCAGCCTGGTGCCCGAGGCCCAGGACTGGATCCTGTACATCCCCTTCGACCCCTGCGACTACCGCCTGGGCGGCAGCGCCCTTTGCCAGGCCCTCCAGACGTGCCCTTCCACCGCACCTGACATTCAGGACGCCGACTACTTCATGGACTGCTACGAGGTTGTGCGGGAGCTGGTGGAGGACGGCATCGTCAAGGCTGGCGCCACCGTGGCCGACGGCGGGCTCATGGCGGCCCTGCGCTCTATGAGCAGCGTCACAGGCGCCAGCGTGAGCATCCAGGACATCTGCAAGGCCTACGGCAACGAGCTGCCCCTGCGCGTGCTTTTCTCCGAGGTTCCCGGCGTCGTCATCCAGATTGCCGACATCGACTACGATTACGTAGATGCCGAACTTATCCTGCAGGACGTGGTCTACTTCCCTATCGGCCATCCTGTCCCCGGAAAGCCCGGCGTGGAACTCACCGGCAAGGTGGAAATTCCGCAAATTCTCGAATCCCTCTTAAATACACTGGAAGGTGAAGACTAAGAAATCAAAAATCTTCGTGCTGGACACCAATATTATCCTGCACGACTACCAAAGTGTGAAACAGTTCCAGGACAACGACGTGGTCATTCCCATCGCGGTCATCGAGGAACTGGACAAGTTCAAGAAAGGCGACGAAACCATCAACTTTAACTCCCGCGCCTTCATGCGGGAGATTAACACGCTGGTGGAGACATACAAGATGGGGCCCCGGGGCGTTCCGCTGGGAGGGAAGAAGGGTTACATCAAGATTGAGCCCAACCATCCGTTCTCGGAGGAATGGAAGGAACTGTTCCGCGACGATATTCCGGACCACCGCATCCTGTCCACCGCCATGTGGGTGCGGGACAACAACCCCGACCGCTTCGTAGCCCTGGTTACCAAGGACATCAATCTGCGGCTCAAGGCCAAGGCTGCCGGCATGGAGGCCCAGGATTACCTCACCGACCGTATGGACAACGAGGTCATGGACTCCCTGGAGCGCGAGGTCATTGAGATGGAGGCTTCTTCCGAGGCCCTGCAGCGGCTTTGCTACGGCCAGGACAACAGTATTCCCTGGTTGGAAGTGAGTAACAAGCAGCCCACGCCCAACCAGCTGTACAAGTTCAATTACGGTGGAGTTACGGTTTGCGCCCGCTACGACGCCAAGCGGGAGATGATTGTGCTGGTGCGCACGCAGCAGGCCTACGGCATCCGCCCGCGCAACGACGAGCAGAAGTTCGCCATGGAGGCCTGCCTCAACCCCGAGATTCCGCTCGTTTCCCTCACCGGCGGTGCCGGTACCGGTAAGACGCTCATCGCGTTGGCATCGGCCCTGGAGCAGGCCGACGAATACGACCAAATCATCCTCACGCGCCCGACGGTGGTGCTGGGCGGCCAGGACATCGGCTTCCTCCCCGGAGACCAGAAGAGCAAGATGAGCCCCTACGTGCAGCCCCTGATGGACAACCTGGAGGTAATCCGGCACTGCTTCAAGCCCGGCAGCAAACAGTTCCAGCGCCTGGAATTCATGCTCAAGGAAGAGAAACTGCTCATCTCCCCGCTGGCCTACATCCGCGGCCGCTCCCTGGGAAAGGTCTATTTCATTGTAGACGAAGCCCAGAACCTCACGCCCCACGAGATGAAAACCATCATCACCCGCGCCGGAGAAGGCACCAAGATGGTATTCACCGGCGATATCTTCCAGATTGACCAGCCCTACCTGGACCAGTGGTCCAACGGCCTCACCCACCTGGGAGAAAAGATGAAGGGCCAGTACCTCTTCGAGCACATCTTCCTGCGCAAGGGCGAGCGCTCCATGCTCTCCGAGATTGCTTCGAAGTTGCTGTGACTCTCGCTTCGTCCTAATCGCCTGAATATCAACTATATAAAAAATTCTCTTTAGGTCAAACAGCCTAAAGAGAATTTTTTAAAGTATTGATTATTAGAGACTTACTTGCTCTGCGAGATCTGAGCCTGGGCCGCGGCGAGGCGGGCGATGGGCACGCGGAACGGGCTGCAGGACACATAGTCGATGCCGATGGTGTTGAAGAACTCGATGGACTTGGGATCTCCACCGTGCTCACCGCAGATACCGCACTGCAGGTTGGGGCGGCGGCTGCGGCCACGCTCTACACCCATCTGGACCAGCTGGCCGACGGCTTTGACGTCGATGGTCTGGAAAGGATCGGAATCCAGGATCTTGTTGCCAAGGTAGTCTCCCATGAAGGTGCCGATGTCGTCGCGGCTGAAGCCGAAGGTCATCTGGGTAAGGTCGTTGGTGCCGAAGCTGAAGAATTCGGCGGTACGGGCCATACGGTCGGCGGTGAGGGCAGCGCGAGGGATCTCGATCATGGTACCGAACTGGTAGTCGATGAGCTGTGCGGAGTGGGCCTCTACCTCGGCCTTGATGCGGTCGCAAATCACCTTCTGGAAGTTGAGCTCACGGGCGCTGATGGTAACCGGGATCATGATTTCCGGGTGCGGGTGCAGGCCTTCCTTCTGGAGTTCGGCGGTAGCGGTGAAGATGGCACGATACTGGGTTTCGGCGATGAGCGGGAAGCTGACGTGCAGACGTACACCGCGGTGACCCATCATGGGGTTAACCTCGTGCAGGCTTTCTCCACGCTTCTCGACTTCCTTCACGGAAATACCCAGATCCTTGGCCAGTTCCTTCTTCTTTTCTTCTCCCTGAGGGACGAACTCGTGCAGCGGCGGATCCAGCAGACGGAACACGACCGGCTTGCCATCCATCACGCGGAGGGTCTCCTTGACGGCGGCCTTCATGAAGGGCTCGAGCTCGGACAGGGCGGCCTTGCGCTCCTGGTCGGTGTCGCAGAGGATCATCTTGCGGAGCTTGGACAGCGGGAGTTCGCTGTTGCGGCCGTAGAACATGTGCTCGATACGGAACAGGCCGATGCCCTGGGCGCCGAACTTGAGGGCGCGGGCGGCATCTTCGGGAGTATCGGCGTTGGTGCGGACATCCAGCTTGCGGAACTTGTCGCACATGGCCATGAACTTGGCGAAGAGCGGGTTCTCGGAGGCATCCATGGTGTCGATGGCACCTTCGTAAACCAGACCCTTGGCACCGTTCAGGGACAGCCACTCACCTTCCTTATAGGCCTTGCCGCCGTTGAAGGTGACGGTTTTGTCCTTGAAGTTGATCTTGATGGCGTCGCAACCTACGATGCAGCACTTGCCCCAACCACGGGCCACCAGGGCGGCGTGGGAGGTCATGCCACCGCGCTCGGTGAGGATACCCACGGAGGCGTGCATACCGTCGATGTCTTCGGGGGAAGTCTCTTCACGGACCAGGATGCACTTCTTGCCGGCCTGGGCGAACTTGATAGCGTCTTCGGAGGTGAAGACGATCTGGCCTACGGCACCGCCCGGGGAAGCGGGCAGGCCCTGTGCCAGCACGGGAGCCTTCTTCTCGGAAGCAGGATCCAGGATGGGGTGCAGAACTTCGTCCAGCTGGGCGGGAGCGACACGCATCACGGCGGTCTTTTCGTCGATGAGGCCTTCCTCAACCATATCTACGGCCATCTGGAGGGCAGCCAGACCGGTGCGCTTGCCAATACGGCACTGCAGCATCCAGAGCTTGCCTTCCTGGATGGTGAATTCGATATCCTGCATATCCTGGAAGTGATCTTCCAGACGCTTGCGGATGTCGTCCAGTTCCTTGTAAACCTCGGGCATAGCCTTTTCCAGGGAAGCGAGGTTCTTATTCTTTTCGCTCTTGGTAGCTTCGTTCAGGGGGTTGGGGGTACGGATACCGGCCACCACATCTTCTCCCTGGGCGTTGATGAGCCACTCACCATAGAACTTGTTGTCACCGTTGGCCGGGTTACGGGAGAAGGCCACACCGGTAGCGGAGGTCTCACCCATGTTACCGAACACCATGGACTGAACGTTCACAGCGGTACCCCAGTCATCGGGAATGTGCTCGATCTGACGGTAACGGATGGCGCGCTTGCCGTTCCAGCTCTTGAACACGCCGCCGATGGAACCCCAAAGCTGAGCCTTGGCATCGTCCGGGAATTCAACACCCAGAACTTCCTTGATGCGTACCTTGAAGGCCTCGGCCAGGTCCTTGAGCTGCTCTGCGGTGAGCTCGGTGTCGCTGGTGTAACCGTTGGCTTTCTTCACTTCCTCCATCATGCGGTCCAACTGCTGGCGGATACCCATGCCGTCGGCGGGCTCGATGCCTTCGGCCTTCTCCATCACGACGTCGGAATACATCATGATGAGACGACGATAGGCGTCATATACGAAACGGGGGTTGCCGGTCTTCTTGATCATGCCGGGGATAGTGGCGCTGCAAAGGCCGATATTGAGGATGGTGTCCATCATGCCGGGCATGGAGCTGCGGGCACCGGAACGGCAGCTTACGAGGAGCGGATCATTGGGGTCTCCGAATTTCTTGCCCATGATCTTTTCCGTTGCTTCCAGGGCCTCGGCTACCTCGGCGCGGAGTTCGGGGGTGTAACCACCGCCCAGACGGTAATATTCCGTGCAGCATTCAGTAGTGATGGTGAAACCGGCGGGCACGGGCATGCCCAGGAGGTTCATCTCGGCCAGGTTGGCACCCTTGCCACCCAGAAGCTCTCTCATTTTGCCATCGCCCTCGGCGTGCTTGCCACCGAAACGATAGACTCTTTTCTTAATTTCTGCCATAAAACTAGTATTAGGTTTAAATATTATATTCCAAAGCGTGCAAATTTACAAAAAATTCCCCAAAAAGCCTAAAATTATTAACATCCAGCACGCGGCCAGGACCGAAATCCCGGGAATATGGTCTTCACGGAATGCTCCGTCGCTAAAACAGATATACGCAATAGCCCAGGCCATAGAGCAGGCACAAGGCGAAAGTGGACATAACCAGCAAGGGAAGCATGGGGTCCAGCGCCCGGTCTTCACGGGTCCAGATGCCACGCAGGTGCTTGATATACAGCGGCAGGGTAATCACCCACATCCAGTGCCACCAGGACGGCCAGCACAGCAGGCAGTAGGCGGCCATACAGGCCCATCCCAGGCCGATAAGCAACGTCTGGTAAATGCGCGCTTTGTGAACGCCCAGTTTGATGGCCACCGTTACGCGGTTGGCGGCATCGGTCTTCATGTCGCGGATGTTGTTCACGTTCAGGACGCCTACGCTGAAGCAGCCCACGCCGGCGGCCGGCAGCAGCAGTTTCCAGTGCAGTCCCATCCCTCTGGTGCACACGAAATACGCGCCCAAAACGGACACGAGGCCGAAGAAAATGAATACGTAGATATCACCTTTGGCCCGGTATCCATAGGGGTTGGAACCCAGCGTGTATTTCATGGCTCCCGCGATGGCGGCGGCGCCCAGCAGCAGGACCATGATGGGGGTCAGGTCCAGCAGGGTACCGAAGGCCCGCCAGGTCATGGCCGACCCAAACACCACGCACAATCCTACAAAAAGGCCGATGAGCCGCTTCATATCGGCCATGCTCATAATGCCGCTGTTAAGTCCGTACTGCGGGCCCTGCCTTTCGGCGGTGTCGGTGCCCCGAAGGACATCTCCCAATTCGTTGGACAGATTGGACAGGATTTGCAGGCACACGGTGGTGAGCACGATGAGGATGGCGGTGAGAAGATCTACTTTCCAGTCGGCCACGGCCAGGAGGATGCCCAGCAGCACGCCGGCGCAGGAAAGCGGCAGCGTACGCAGGCGCATGGATTGTAAAGCGGCTTTGACTGTCATTCCCTAATCCAATTTAAGCACAGCCATAAAGGCGCTCTGGGGAACCTGCACGGTGCCAATCTGGCGCATGCGCTTCTTGCCCTCCTTCTGCTTTTCCAGCAGTTTGCGCTTACGTGTAACGTCGCCGCCATAGCACTTGGCGGTTACGTCCTTGCGCACCTGACGCACGGTTTCGCGGGCAATGATCTTGGCGCCGATAGCGGCCTGCACGGCAATGTCGAACTGCTGGCGGGGGATGAGATCCTTGAGCTTGAGGCAGATCTTGCGGCCGAAGTCGTAGGCGTGGTCCTCGTGGATGAGGGTGCTCAGGGCATCGGCCGGGTCTCCGTTCAGGAGGATATCCAGCTTGACCAGGCGGGCCGGGCGGAAGTCGGTCACGTGATAGTCGAAGGAAGCGTAGCCCTTGGAGATGGACTTGAGCTTGTCATAGAAGTCAAAGACAACCTCCGACAGCGGCAGGTCGTAGTTCAGCTCCACGCGGTCGGTGGTAATATAATGCTGGCCGATGAGCGTGCCGCGCTTGTCCATGCACAGTTTCATGATGGGGCCGTAGAAATCGGCCTTGGTGATGATCTGGGCGCGGATGTACGGTTCTTCGATGTGGTCGATGACGCTGGGCGCGGGCAGTCCCGAAGGATTGTGCACGTCCACGACCTCTCCCTTGGTGGTATATACCTTATATGATACGTTGGGGACGGTGGTGATTACGTCCATGTTGAACTCGCGGAACAGGCGCTCCTGCACAATCTCCAGGTGCAGCAGGCCCAGGAAGCCGCAGCGGAAACCGAAGCCCAGGGCCAGGGAACTCTCGGGTTCGTAGGTGAAGGAGGCGTCGTTCAGCTGGAACTTCTCCAGCGTGGCGCGCAGTTCCTCAAACTTGGAGGCATCCACCGGATACAGGCCGGCGAAAACCATCGGCTTCACTTCCTCGAAGCCCGCAATGGCCTCGCGGCAAGGCTCTTCCACGTGCGTGATGGTGTCTCCCACTTTCACTTCCACGGCGGCCTTGATGCCGGTGATGATGTATCCTACGTCTCCGGCACGGACCTCGCCGGTAGGGTTCAGCTTCAATTTCAGGTTGCCCACTTCCTCGGCCTCGTACTCGTTGCCGGTGCTGAAGAACTTGACCTTGTCTCCCGTGCGCAGGCAACCGTTTACCACCTTGAAGTAGGCGATGATGCCGCGGAACTGGTTGAAGACGGAGTCGAAAATGAGGGCCTGCAGCGGGGCCTCGGGGTCTCCCTTGGGTGCGGGGACCTTGTCCACAATAGCATCCAGCACCGCCTGTACGCCTTCGCCGGTACGGGCCGATACCCGCAGCACGTCCTCGGGGTCGCACCCCAGGAGGTCGCAGATCTGGTCCGACACGACCTCGGGCTGGGCGCTGTCCATATCGATCTTGTTCAGGACGGGGATAATCTCCAGCGAGTGGTCGATGGCCTGATACAGGTTAGAAATGGTCTGGGCCTGAATGCCTTGCGAGGCGTCTACCACCAGCAGGGCTCCTTCGCAGGAGGCGATGGAACGAGAAACTTCATAGCTGAAGTCCACGTGTCCGGGAGTGTCGATGAGGTTGAGCCGATAGGTCTGGCCATCCCGCACGTAATCCATCTGGATAGCGTGGCTCTTGATGGTGATACCCTTCTCTCGCTCCAGGTCCATGTCGTCCAGCACCTGGTTCTCCATTTCGCGGGCGCTCAGGGTTTGGGTGAGCTCCAGCAGGCGGTCGGCCAGGGTGGATTTACCATGGTCTATATGGGCAATGATGCAGAAATTGCGGATGTTCTTCATAAGGATGCAAAAGTACGCATTTTGCCCCGATTATGCAAAACGGGACCTCTGTACAGGCACGCAAGTTTGGCCAGTTTTTTAAAAATTATTAACTTGCAGCCCGAATCGAGCCATGCGAGCCATTTCACGCACATATTTCAAGATGCCGGTCCACACCATGTTCATCGTGTGTGTGCCCCTCTTCTTTTTCCTTTTTGTGCTGGCCTACAAGCCTTTCGACATGGACGTTTTCCTGGGGGCCAATGCGGGCCGATACACCCTGAACCTCATCATCTGCACGCTCATCGTGCTGGGGGTGGAGTCCCTGTCCCGCATGCTGCTGTTCATCCTGCGCCATAAACTGGACCTGAACTGGGCCCTTTACGTAATCTGGTGCCTGGGAGAGGCCGTCGTGAGCGGCCTGTTCATGTCCATCCTCCTGGGAATCAGCTGGGCCGGGGTACGTCCCTATTTCTCCGTGATGTCCCTGTGCGTGCTGTACACCGCGGGCATCCTCTTCTTCCCGCTGTCCATCCTGAGCATGGCCGTGCAGATACATGTGCTGGCCAAGCAGGCCGCGGTATCGGCCCTCCCCGACGAAAAGACGCTCATCCGCTTCTACGACGACCAAAAGCGCCTGAAACTGGTAGTCGCCTCCGACGCCGTCCTTTATATCGAGGCCGAAGACAACTACGTGCACATCGTACACCTGGACAACGGCCGAATCAAGGATTTCAACCTGCGTGCCTCCATGCGCTCGCTGGAAGACATCGTCAAACGGCACGGCCTGGTCCGGTGCCACCGTTCCTTCTTCCTGAACGCCGCCCATGTTGCCCTTGTCAAGAAGGATCCGGGCGGTTATGCCGTGGCTCAACTGGATCAGGACGGCGCCCGCGAGATTCCCGTCTCAAAGCGTTACTATCAGTCAGTCACTGCGTTATTATAAGTAAAAAAATTTATTTGCTTATAAACGGGAAGAATAATTGGTTTTCCCGATAAAAGATTATAACTTTGCCACGGACATCGAAGGTAACTTCATGTCTATTTGTTAAGTTCGTTTTATATACCTGAACGGCATCCTTGGGGAGGGATGCCGTTCTTTTATACATTGCGATATTGATGCATTTTGATTATCTTTGTAAATCAGACACTACATTTAACTATGGCTAAATCCAAGCAAGAACTCCAAAGCATCGCCACCCAGGTCCGCAGGGATATTCTCCGGATGGTGTGCATGGCCAAATCCGGCCATCCGGGCGGCTCCATGGGCAGCACGGACATTCTCACCACCCTTTATTTCAACGAAATGAACCAGAACCCCGCCACGTGGACCCGTGACGGAAAGGGGCAGGACATGTTCATCCTGAGCGCCGGTCACATGACCCCCGTTTACTACTCTGTCCTGGCTCGCGCGGGTTACTTCCCCGTGAGCGAACTGGCTTCTTTCCGCCAGATGGGCACGCGCCTGCAGGGCCACCCCTCCGTGCGCAAGAACCTGCCCGGCATTTTCCAGGCTTCCGGTTCCCTGGGACAGGGCCTGAGCGCCGCTTGCGGCCTGGCCATGGGCAAGAAAATGGACCAGGATCCCAATTTCGTATACTGCCTGTGCGGTGACGGAGAAAGCGAGGAAGGCCAGATCTGGGAAGCCGGCATGTTCGCCGTGTTCCACAAGCTGGACAACCTCATTGCCATGACCGACTGGAACGGCAAGCAGATCGACGGCCCCGTAGAGGAAGTGGCCGGAGAAGGAGACCTGGCCGCCAAGTGGGAAGCCTGGGGCTGGAAGGTGATTGTGGCCGACGGTCACGATTTCGACGCCATCGCCAAGGCCTTCGAGCTGGCCAAGGCCGGCAAGGGCAGCGGAGTCCCCACCATGATCCTCTTCAAGACCGAGATGGGGCACGGCGTAGACTTCATGGCCGGCACCCACAAATGGCACGGTTCCGTCCCCAAGCCCGAGCAGCTGGAAGACGCCCTCAAACAGTTAGATGAAACCCCTCTAGGAGATTTTTAGCATGAAAAAATATATCGATACTGGTAAGAAAGACACCCGCAGCGGCTTTGGCGTGGGTCTTCTGAAGGCCGGACAGGCCAATCCCAACGTAGTGGCCCTTACGGCCGACCTCAAAGGTTCCCTGAAAATGGACGCCTTTGCAGCCGAATTCCCGGAGCGTTTCATCCAGTGCGGCATTGCCGAAGCCAACATGGTGGGCGCCGCCGCCGGCCTGGCCATCACCGGCAAAATCCCGTTCATCGGCTCGTTCGCCGAGTTCGTGACCGGCCGTGTCTATGACCAGATCCGCCAGGAAGTGGCCTACGGCTGCACCAACGTGAAGATTGCCTCCTCGCACGCCGGCATCACACTGGGAGAAGACGGTGCCACGCACCAGACCATGGAGGACATCGCCCTCATGCGCGCCCTGCCCGGCATGGTCGTCCTCAACCCCTGCGACTTTAACCAGACGGTGCAGGCCACTATCGCCGCCGCCAAGTACGAAGGCCCCGTGTACCTTCGCTTCGGCCGGCCTTCCGTGCCCAACTTCACCCCGGAGGATGAGCCCTTCGAAATCGGCAAAGCGATCGTGATGAACGAAGGCAAGGACGTTACCCTCGTCGCCACCGGCCACACCGTGTGGGAGGCTCTGCAGGCCGCCGAGGCCCTGGAGGCCGAAGGCATCAGCGCCGAGGTCATCAACATGGCCACCATCAAGCCGCTGGACGAAGAAGCCCTGGTCAAGAGTGCCCGGAAGACCGGCGCCGTGGTGGTAGCCGAAGAGCACAACATGGCCGGCGGCCTTGGAGAAGCCGTCGCCGCCACCCTGGCCAGAGAGTTCCCTGCTCCCGTACAATTTGTGAACGGAGAAGACAAATTCGGCCAGTCTGGCACACCTTCTGCATTGATGGCCGCGTACGGCCTTGACGCCCCGCATATTGCCGAGGCTGCCAAGAAGGCCCTCGCGCGTAAATAAATGGAAGAACTTGAGCAGGTATTCAACGGCATCGTAAAGCAGTACTCCGAAAGGCTGTACTGGCACGTCCGCCGCATGGTGGGCTCCCACGAAGACGCCGACGACCTGCTCCAGGACATCTTCCTCAAAATCTGGACTGCGCTTCCCTCTTTCCGGGGGGAGGCGCAGCTTTATACCTGGGTCTGGCGCATCGCCACCAACGAAACCCTGAACTACCTGCGCAAGGAGAAGGTGCGGGCGCTGCTGCGCTTCGCATCGGCCGACGACCTGATAGCCCAAAAAGTGGAAGCCGACGCCTATTTCAACGGGACGGCCGCCGAACGCGAAATGGCCAAGGCCATAGCACGGCTGCCCGAAAAGCAGCGGCAGGTTTTCATCATGCGATGGTGGGACGAACTTAGCTACGAGGAGATATCGGCCATCACCGGAACCTCGGTGGGCGCGCTAAAAGCGTCCTATCATATAGCCCAGGAAAAAATCAAATTAAACCTTTCGGACACATCGGTGTCAAAGTAAGCAGTTATGACCAAAAGAAACCCCATATCTGTCCCCGACGGCTACTTCAACAGCCTGGAGCAACGCCTGCAGCAAATCCCTGCCCAGGCCGCCGCTCCACGCGGTGTGCAAAGGTTCACCCCTTATCTGGCCTATGCCGCTGCACTGGCCACCCTGCTGGCTGTCGGCACACTTATCTTCCGCTTGCCTGCAGCTCCGGAAGAAAACGGTTGGGACTACGTTTCCTATCTGGCCCAGTCATTGGATCCCGACGGGCTGGTAGAGCTCAAGGAAGCCGAAGAACTGACCGACGACGATATCCGCAGTTATCTTCTGGCCAGCAACATTTCTGTAGAACAATTAGTCAATTACACAGATGAAGAAGCTTATTAGTGTACTCTGCGCCATTGCGCTCGTGAGCGTGGTGGCCTTTGCCCAGCCCCAGAACAAGAAGGGTGACAAAAAAGGCGACCAGTGGAGAGAGAAGGTCCGCGCCGAACAAGTGGCCTTCATCACCTCTGAACTGAACCTCACCGAGGCCGAAGCCCAGTCTTTCTGGCCCGTATACAACGACGTACAGAACCAGCGCCGAGAAGCTTTCCAGGTTACGGCCCAGGCTTTCAAGGCCATGAGCGAAGGTATCGAAGGAGAGAACGTGAACAAGCTGCTGGACGATTACCTGAACGCCAGGAAGGCCGGCGAAAAGATCGAAGTCGAGTCCATCGCCCGCTACAAGGCGGTCCTTCCCATTGAAAAAGTGGCCAAGCTGATGCTGGCCGAAGAAAAGTTCCGTCACCAGCAAATCGGCAAGCTGGGTCAGGGCGGCCGTCCCGGTCCCGGTGGTCCCGGTGGCCCCGGTGCCCGTCCCAACAAGAAGGGCTTCAACGGCGCCCCCAACGCCGAGCTCTCGAATTAGCGTATCTGCTTGATAATGAAACGTTTAAGAAATTCTCTTTAGGCTGATTGACCTAAAGAGAATTTTTTATTGTGCTGGTTTTCAGGTGATTATCTCAAAGCGAGAGCCAGGCGCCGTCCTGGAGGACGCAGGTGCGGTCGCAGAGGGCGGCCAGGGCGGGGTCATGGGTGACGATGACCACGGTTTGGCCGATACGGCTGCGCAGGTCCAGCAGCAGCTGGTGAATCTCTTCCTTGGTGCGGCTGTCCAGGTTGCCGGTGGGTTCGTCGGCATAGAGGATGGCGGGAGCATTCACCAAGCCGCGTGCGATGGCCACGCGCTGCTGCTCACCGCCGGAGAGTTCCGAGGGTTTGTGGGATGCGCGCGCAGACAGGCCGACCAGTTCCAGCAGTTCGTCGGCCTTGCTACGGGCCGACCGCGTGCTCATGCCGCCGATGAGAGCCGGCATCATGACGTTTTCCTGCGCGGTGAATTCCGGCAGCAGATGATGGGACTGGAAGACAAAGCCGATGCGGCGGTTGCGGAAGGCCGACAGGGCGTTGCCCTTGAGGGCGAGCACGTTGGTGCCGTCGATTTCCAGCGAACCGGCGTCCGGCGTGAGGAGGGTTCCCAGGATCTGGAGCAGGGTGGATTTGCCGGCGCCGGAAGCGCCCATGATAGCAACCACCTCCCCCGCATCCACGGAAAAATCTACGCCTTTGAGCACCTCCAGGGCGCCGAAGGATTTTCGTATCTGTTCTGCGTGAATCATCATAGCATTGCAAAGATACGAAAAAAGCCGTATTTTTGCACTTCAATCGGGGTGTGGCGCAGTTGGCTAGCGCATCTGGTTTGGGACCAGAGGGTCGTGTGTTCGAGTCACATCACCCCGACTCAGCATTTTTTCAAATATTATAGGGATTTTTGCGAAAAATCCTTATATTTGCACGATGAACGCTAAAACCTTTTAACCCATGTATCTGTTAGGTTATGACATCGGCAGCTCTTCTGTAAAGGCGTCTTTGGTAGATGCCCAGAGCGGAAAATGCGTTGCTACAGCATTTTATCCCAAGCACGAGTCTACCATTTTATCCCGTCAGCCCGGCTGGGCCGAGCAAGATCCCTTTATGTGGATGGACCATGTAAAAATGGCCACAGAAGATGTTCTGCAGCAGAAAGCGGGGCTGGACCCCAAGGATATCAAAGCCATTGGTATCTCCTATCAGATGCACGGTCTGGTTTGCGTAGACAAAGAAATGAACGTGCTTCGGCCGTCCATCATCTGGTGCGACAGCCGCGCGGTCCCCTACGGACAAAAGGCCTTCCAGGCCCTGGGAGAGAAGTGGTGCCTGGAGCACCTGCTAAACTCCCCCGGCAACTTCACCGCCGCCAAACTGGCCTGGGTCAAGGAGAACGAGCCGGATCTTTACAAGCGCATCTGGAAAATCATGCTGCCGGGAGACTACATTGCCATGCGGCTCACCGGCAACGTATGCACGTCGGCCAGCGGCCTTTCCGAAGGCATCTTCTGGGACTTCAGCCAGAATAAACCCAGCCAGGAACTGCTGGACTACTTCGGCTTCGATCCCTCTCTCCTGCCCGCCGTGAAACCCACCTTCGGCATCCAGGGAACCCTTACCCGCCATGCCGCCGGGCTTCTGGGCCTGGCCGAAGGCATCCCGGTCACGTACCGTGCCGGAGACCAGCCCAATAACGCCCTGAGCCTGAACGTGTTCAACCCCGGAGAGATTGCCTCTACCGCCGGCACTTCGGGCGTGGTATACGGCGTCCTGGACAAGCTGTCCTACGATCCCCTCTCCCGCGTGAACATCTTCGCGCACGTGAACCATACGGCGGCCGATCCCCGGCTGGGCGTGCTGCTGTGCATCAACGGAACCGGCATCCTCAACTCCTGGATGCGGCACAACGTGGTGCAGGAGGGTACCTCCTACGCCGAGATGGACAGGATGGCCTCGGAGATTGGCATCGGCTCGGATGGTCTGAGCATCCTTCCCTTCGGCAACGGCGCCGAGCGAATGCTGGAGAACAAGGACTGCGGCTGCAGCCTGCACGGCCTCCAGTTCAACCGTCACGACACCCGGCACCTGCTGCGGGCCTCCCAGGAAGGCATCGTTTTCTCCTTCCAGTATGGCATTGAGATCATGGAACAGATGGGCCTCAAGGTAGACCGGATTCACGCCGGCAAGGCCAATATGTTCCAGAGCCAGATCTTCCGGGATACGCTTGCGGGAGTTTCGGGCGCCACCATCGAGCTTTACGACACCGACGGTTCTGTGGGCGCCGCCAAAGGAGCGGGCCTGGGAGCCGGTATCTATAAGACCACGCAGGAGGCTTTCTCTACCCTGGAGCGGCTGGATACCATTTATCCTGCGCAGGAAGAGGCCTACAGGCAGGCCTACGAACAATGGAAATATTATTTAAACCTATAACCAATGATCAACGAGTATTTTCCCGGAATCGGCGTGATTCCTTTTGAGGGAACAGAAAGCAAGAATCCCTTAGCCTTCCATTATTATGATGCCAACCGCATCGTCATGGGCAAACCCATGAAGGAGTGGTTCAAATTCGCCATGTCCTGGTGGCACACCCTGGGCCAGGCTTCGGCCGACCCCTTCGGCGGACAGACCCGCAGCTACGAGTGGGACAAGGGCATCGACCCTTATATCCGCGCCCGCGCCAAGGCCGACGCCGGCTTCGAGATTATGCAGAAGCTGGGCATCGGCTACTTCTGCTTCCACGACATCGACCTGGTAGAGGACTGCGAGGACATCGCCGAGTATGAGGCCCGGATGAAGGACATCACCGACTACCTGCTCAAGAAGATGAAGGAAACCGGCATCAAGAACCTGTGGGGCACGGCTAACGTCTTCGGTCACAAGCGCTACATGAACGGCGCCGCCACCAACCCGCAGTTCGACATCGTGGCCCGCGCCGCCGTCCAGATCAAGAACGCCCTGGACGCCACCATCAAGCTGGGCGGTTCCAACTATGTGTTCTGGGGTGGCCGTGAAGGTTACTACACCCTGCTCAACACCCAGATGCAGCGCGAGAAGGACCACTTGGCCAACATGCTCAAGGCCGCCCGCGACTACGCCCGCGCCAACGGTTTCAAAGGCACGTTCCTCATCGAGCCCAAGCCCATGGAGCCCACCAAGCACCAGTACGACGTTGACACCGAGACCGTGATCGGTTTCCTGCGCGCCAACGGTCTGGACAAGGACTTCAAGGTGAACATCGAGGTGAACCACGCCACCCTGGCCGGCCACACCTTCGAGCACGAACTCACCGTGGCCCGTGAGAACGGCTTCCTGGGCAGCATCGACGCCAACCGCGGAGACGCCCAGAACGGCTGGGACACCGACCAGTTCCCGGTAGACGCCTTCGACCTTACCCAGTCCATGATGCAGGTCCTGCTCAATGGCGGCTTCGGCAACGGCGGCACCAACTTCGACGCCAAGCTGCGCCGTTCCTCTACCGATCCCGAGGACATCTTCATCGCCCACATTTCGGCTATGGATGCCATGGCTCACGCCCTGCTTAACGCAGCTGCCATCCTGGAAGAGAGCCCCGTGCCCCAGATGGTCAAGGAGCGTTACGCTTCCTTCGACAGCGGCCTGGGCAAGAAGTTCGAGGAAGGCCAGGCCAGCCTGGAAGACCTCTACAACTACTCCGTAAAGAACGGTGTTCCCGCTGTAGCTTCCGGCAAACAGGAACTGTACGAGACTATGCTCAACCTGTACGCTAAATAATATGAGCGATTACAAAAACAATGGCAACCCGCTGTACCTGATCAGTATTGTGCTGGTTGCCGTTATCGGAGGATTGCTGTTCGGTTACGATACGGCGGTCATTTCCGGAGCCGAGAAAGGTCTGCAGGCGTTCTTCCAGGGCGCCTCAGACTTTGTCTACACCGACGGCTGGCACGGTTTCACCACCTCCAGCGCCCTCATCGGCTGCATCATCGGTGCTCTGCTCTCGGGTCGTCTGGCCCATCGCCTGGGCCGCAAGCGCTCGCTCTTCGTGGCCGGCATCCTCTTTTTCCTGAGCGCCCTGGGTTCCTACTACCCTGAGTTCCTCTTTTTCTCCAAGGGAGAGGCCTCCAAAGGACTGCTCATCGCGTTTAACGGCTACCGCATCCTGGGCGGCGTGGGCGTAGGTCTGGCATCGGCCATCTGCCCTATGTACATCGCCGAGATTTCCCCGGCCCGCAAGCGCGGACGCCTGGTGTCCTGGAACCAGTTTGCCATTATCTTCGGCCAGCTGGTGGTGTACTTCGTGAACTTCCTCATCATCCGCAGCCATGCCTCCGACCCCAACGTGGTGGCCTGGACCAATGCCATCGGCTGGCGTGTGATGTTCGTCTCCGAAGCCGTACCCGCCGGACTCTTCGCCCTCCTGATCCTGCTGGTGCCCGAAACGCCGCGTTACCTGGTACTTCACCGGAATAACGACAAGGCCTACGAGATCCTGGCTAAGATCAATGGCGAGGACCATGCCCGCAAGATCCTGCTGGACATCATCGAAACCGCCAAGGAGGAACGCGAAAGCCTCTTCTCCTACGGCGCACTGGTCATTTTCATCGGCTGCATGCTGTCGGTCTTCCAGCAAATCATCGGCATCAATGCCGTGCTGTACTTTGCCCCGCGTATCTTCGAATCCATGGGCGTCTCCAACAACATGCTCTTCACCGTGATTATGGGTGTGATTAACATCTCCTTCACGCTGGTGGCCGTGTTCACCGTGGAGAAGCTGGGACGCAAGCCGCTGCTCATCACCGGTTCCCTGGGTATGGCCCTGGGTGCCCTGGGCGTGGCCCTTTCGAACGTGACCACCCTGCCTGCCGTAGTGCCCGTGATTAGCATCATGCTCTATAGCGCCTGCTTCATGTTCAGCTGGGGTCCCATCTGCTGGGTCTACATCTCCGAGCTCTTCCCCAATACCATCCGCAGTCAGGCTACTGCCATTGCGGTGGCGTTCCAGTGGATCTTCAACTTCGTGGTATCCAGCACCTTCGTGCCCATGTACAATATGAAACTGGGCGCCATGGGAGACAGCTTCGGCCACTTCTTCGCCTACGCCCTGTACGGTATCATCTGCCTGATCGCCGCCGTCTTCGTCTGGCGCCTGGTGCCCGAAACCAAGGGCAAGACCCTCGAAGAGATGACCGCCCTCTGGCGCAGTCGGTCGGTATCTAAGTAGCTCACTACTAGCATATTATAAGAATTCTCTTTAGGCTGTTTGACCTAAAGAGAATTTTTTATTTGCCGATGGATCAGGCAGTTAGGCCGAAACGAGGGTTAGCGACCGCCGCCGCCAAAGCCACCGCCGGAGAAGCCGCCACCGCCGCCGAAGGAGGTGTGGCCGCCGGTGCCGTTGATGCTGCCGGCGCGACTCACGGCGTTGCCGAAGGCGCGGGTGCTGATGCTGTTGGTCCAGCGCAGGGTGTAATAGAGCGTGGTGGGATTCAGGCCGGTGCTGTTGGCCACCTCGGAGAACTGGGCCGGGTAGAGCTTCTTGAACTGCTCGGCCACTTTGTCGGCAATGCCGAAGAGCTGGGCATAGACCAGATACTCCTTCCACAGACGCACTTCAATGGCAGCGCGTTCGTCGCTTAAGGTAAAGTTCTTGAGGTAGTTCTGGAACTCGACCAGATGGCAGGCTTCCACCTGGCCTTCGGGAGTGAGTTCGGTATCCTTGAGCAGGTAACCCTTATCGTGGAACCAGGATTTACCGCGGGCCAGGGCACGTTCGGGCCAGGCCGTCATCTTCTTGTAGTTCTTGGTGCTCCATTTCTCGAACTCGTCCTTTTCCAGGAGCAGGTTGTCGCCGGCCGCGGCGCGGGCCATCCGATACAGGGATTCTTCTACATCGTCCTCGGACACATGCTCGGCCTCGAAGGAAAGATCTACGCGTTTTGCGGTATTGGAAATGGCCTTCACGTTCACCTGTCCGTTCATGATCCAGCGCAGGAAGTAGGCGCCGATCAAGTGATTGGTGGGCTCCGACAGTTCGAAGCGCTTCCCCTTGTACAGGGCATAGTATGCAGCCATGAGGCTCCCGCCCAGGGGAACGTCGCGGAACCATTCGGTGATTTTACGCTTGCCGAAGAAGGACCTCTTCCACTTATATCCCAGGGCCGATACTACGGCTATCCAGAGCACCACCAGCAGCGAGCCCAGCATCACGACGGCAAAGAAGATGAGCATCCAGGTATCGTCTTCCTCTTCGTAGGAACTGCCTTCCAGGGCACCGTCCAGCAGGGTCTGGAAAGGACCGCCCTTCACGACGGCAGGCTGGAAGTGGCCCTTTTCAAACTTGACCAGGGTGATGATGGCACAGCTGCCGTCCATGCTTTCGGTGGTCTCGGCTACCACGGCACCGTTTTCCACATTGATCTCGCCATAAAAGCCGAAGCCCCAGACGCGGGTGTTGTCATAGGTCCATTCCGGGCACTCGAAAGCCGGGACGATGGTAACGCGCGCGTGGTCCGGTGCGGGATTCATGCCGCGGTTTACGAACATGTAGTTGAAGGCATCGGCATCGTCGTAGGCCTGCACCAGACCGGTCAGGAAATACCGGGTGGTCCATACGTGATTGCCTTTTTCTCCCAAGCCCCAGCACAGCTCAACACCGTGATTCTTGCGCACAATGCCGCACTTGTGGGTTTTGAAGTCTCGGCCTCTATCCACATCCCAATGATCTCCCAGGCTTTCGTAGGCCACTCCGTCCTCGCTCACCTGGAGGTCGGAGATGGTCATGGGGCCCAGATTCCCTATGGGGATATAGAATTCCGTGCCGGAGTTGCCGACCTCGGCGTCCCACACCTGGGTAACCCAGGCGCTGCCGTCGGGGTACAGTTCTACGCGGGTGTCCACGTTCCGGATGGTCCGGATACTTTCTGCCGCAGCACTGAGACACAGGACTGCGGCAAGGATAACGGTGAGTAATCTTTTCATTAGATTACAGGGTAGTCTTTTTTACTTACATCATCGGCAAGGTAATCGCGCTTGGCGAAGCCCAGGATACCGGCGATGGCCGATGTGGGGAAGGAGCGCACCTGCTGGTTGTAACGGGTGACGGTGTCGTTGTAGGTCATGCGGGAGAGACGCACGTTTTCTTCGTACTTCTCGATGCTAGCCATGGTTTGCTGATAGTTCTGGTTAGCCTTGAGGTCCGGATAGGCCTCGGCTACGGCAATGAGTTTGGCGCCGATTTCCTTGAGGACGCCCTCGTTGGCATTGATATCGGCCACGGTGGGAGCGGGCGAGGAAGTGATCTTGCGGGCTTCCACGATCTTCTGGAGGGTATCGGCCTCGTAGGAAGAATATTCGCGAGTGAGTTTGATAAGTGCCTGAAGGGCATCGAAGCGGCTGATTTGCTGCACATTGATTTGCTTAAGGGCGTTGTTGCAGAATTCGTCGCTCTTGACCAGTTTGTTCTGTACACCAATCACCCAGATAACAATCAGGGCTACGATGGCAATAACGATAATCAGTGTCATGGCAATTTAGGTTTATATTTGCACAAATATCCGAAAAATGCCTAAATTTGTCAATAGAAACAATCCAGTTTTTCCATGAAGACCAATCAACAATTCAAGAATGAAGCCCTGGCTGCCCTGCGCGGCAACTGGGGAAAGGCAGTTCTGCTAACCTTAGTCTACCTGATTCTGGTAGGTATCGCAGCCGGTCCCGTGAGCTACCAGAGCGTACAGATGGAAACCTATATGCAGGAAAACGGTGCCCGCACCGTGTACCAGATGGCATCGCTCATGCAGGATCCGGAATACCTGGCCATGGCCCAGCGCCTGAACGGAACATCGGGCCTGACCACGCTGGTGAGCATCCTGCTCATCTACCCCTTTGCCGTAGGCTTCCTCAACTCCCTGCGCAAACTGCTGGTAACCGGAGACAACAACCTGGTTCCCAATGCTTTCCATATTGCATTCAGCAATTACTGGCACAAGGTTTGGGCTATGCTTTGGGCATACATCCTTACCGTGCTCTGGAGCCTCCTCTTCATCATTCCGGGCATCATCAAGTCCTTCTCCTATGCCATGACGCCCTTCATTATTGAAGAGTATCCCGAGCTCACCGCCACCGAGGCCATCCACCGCAGCCGTATGATGATGCGCGGCCATAAGTTCGACCTCTTCTGGCTCCTGCTCAGCTTCATCGGCTGGGGCATCCTGAACATCTTCACCCTGGGAATCGGCACCCTCTGGCTGGTTCCTTACATGGAAACCTCCATGGCTGCCTTCTACGGGGAAGTGAAAAACGATTACGAACTGAACGGCGGCCTGGACTAAAGCTTGCGTGTTGCTCCCGCCAGAATGGCCGTGATGCGCAAAGCTCTAGCAATTAAACGCATCACGGCTTGCGGGCGCTCAACGTTTTGTCGTCATTCCAGCCATGGCCGATTCTATTGGCAGATGAAGGAACTTGTTAACTTGCGAAGGGAGTGCACCTGTTTTCTGCAAAAGCAAGTTGTATAATTCTTTTCTTTCCTTCTCTGGCCAAGCCAGAAAATCATGGATGTCTTCCAACCCTTTTTCGACCAAAAGAATACGGGTCATTTGCGCATAACAGCGGTCCGATACTCCCACGAACGTTTCTTTCATGTCATATTCCCGGGTTGTTGTGGAATGCAGTGCTGTAAGGAAGTGCCCATAACTGCCGTCAAAGTAACTCAGCGTATCGTCATAGCTGATAACGTTATATGTACTAACGATATAGTCGATCAGCTGCCTTTTTTCACTTTCTGCCAACATACGGGTTATCCTTTTTAACACGCAATGATTCATGGGCTTGCCGGAACGGTACTGTGCCCGGACCTCCCGGATGGCGTTTCTCATATGCCAGCTACAATTTCTGATAATCAGTTTATCAGAGAAAGGATGATCGCTATGCGCATACGCCACAAAAGTCCATCGGTACTCATCGGCATAGGACGCCAGTTTTCTTTCAACTGGATTGTTCCCCACATACAGCAGATTACTGCGGCCAAATTTGGCTCCTTTTTTGGGTACGCTTCCAAAGGGTGTCTTGAACCAGGAGCCTTTTGTATGGCACAGTTTATTCTGTTCATGCGAGAAAGAACGGTTGATGTCTCCCATAAAGGAGGATAGATCCCGAACAGAATCGGCAATGACCGACAGATGCGTGTGGTCCGGCATTGGACACAGGGCAAGGATTTTGACCCTGTGTCTGGTTGCCGCCAGACACACGATTGTAAACCAGACCAGGTAATCGCTTTGAGAATAGAAGAGGAGCCCGCCGTTGGCAGAGCGCTGGTAACAATGATTCAGGACTCCTTTAAGAAAAGGTCTTTTTTTCATAAGCGTACAAGACAAAACCGCTGCATAGAAGCGGTGATTTCATGGGCGTCCTGTAACGCTTTACAAAGATGGTTATTCTTTCTTGAATAGACAAGCGTGATCTGTAACTTCCAGATTACTAACAATATATAAAATTCCTCCTGGGGCAATTATCCCAGGAGGAATTATGTAAAACGCTACTAGTGAGCTATTTGTGCATCACAGCAACAGAATACCGTCCGGGATGGACAGGACCAGGGTCTGGGTGGCTTCGTCCAGCCGTTGAACCAGGTCTTCGTGGAACGGAAGCAGGACTTCGGTTCCGTCCGGACGCTGCACCCAGAGGCAGGTGTTGCCGGGGATGTCCTCGTAGTCGGTAATGGTGCCGATGACCACACCCTCGGGCGAACGGACCGTCCAGCCGGTGAGATCTTCGCCGTCTTCTTCCTCGAAATAATCGGCATAGATGGCGGAGCCGGAGAGTTCGTCGGCGTCCTTCAGGGAATGCACGCCGGTGAGGCGGACCAGGGCCCGGTTGTTGCCGCGGGGAACGAAAGATTCAAAATAAAATGGAACCGGCAGTCCATCGAATTCGATGAATACCGGTTCCTGGAGGTCGATATCCTCCGGGGCGATGTCAAAGAAACTGATGAGCAGTTCTCCTTGGGTCCCGTTGGATTTCAGTACCTGGGCTACCCGCAACATTATTCGGCGGCGGGAGCTTCGGCCTCGGCGGCTTCCTCGGCGGGAGCTTCGGCGGCGGCAGCCTCTTCGGCGGCCTTAGCGGCAGCTTCCTCGGCCTCGGCCTTCTTGGCGGCGATAGCCTTGGCACGAGCCTCGTTTACGGCAGCCTCAGCGGCCTTGGCGGCTTTAGCCTTTGCGATTTCGTCGTTCTTGATGCCGGCCTTCTTGGCAGCGATCTTGTTGTCGCGCTCTTCCTTCCAGGCAGCGAATTTGGCATCGGCCTGAGCCTCGGTGAGAGCACCCTTGGCAACACCCTCGGAGAGGTGCTTGCGAAGGAGGATACCCTCGTAGGAGAGGATACGGCGGGCAGTGAGAGTGGGCTGAGCACCTACCTTGAGCCAAGCCAGAGCCTTTTCACCGTCCAGAACGATGGTAGCAGGGTTGGTGTTGGGGTTGTAGGAGCCAAGCTGCTCGATGAATTTACCGTCGCGCGGTGCGCGGGAATCGGCCACAACAATGTGGAAGAATGCGAAATTCTTCTTACCGTGGCGCTGGAGTCTGATTTTAACAGCCATTGTGAATCTGTTTTAATTAGTTAAACGTATTGCCCCAACTCGTGGGAGCCCGCAAAGATACGAATATTATTTGGACTTTTAAAATATTGGCTAAAAAATTTGTGGAATTCAAAAATGCTTCCTATCTTTGCAGTCCCGTTCGCGGATGTGGTGAAATGGTAGACACGCCACTTTGAGGGGGTGGTGGGCATTAGCCCGTGGAAGTTCGACTCTTCTCATCCGCACAAAAAATCCAGGCTTGAAGGCCTGGATTTTTTGTTGTGGGCCGTTAAAAACAGGCCTACAGTTCCCGATCGGATAATTCAAAGGTGTTTCCCAGGGCGATGTTGCCGGTAGAGAGTCCTTTCTTGAGCCAGCGCATGCGCTGGGCGGCGGTGCCGTGCGTGAAGGATTCCTCCACGGCATAGCCCTGGGACTTCTTTTGCAGGTAGTCGTCGCCGATGACCGATGCGCAGCGGATGGCCTCCTCCAGGTCCCCGTCTTCCAGCGAGCCGAAGAGGGTGCTCTCGTAATGGCCCCACACGCCGGCGTAGAAATCGGCCTGCAGTTCGATGCGTACGCTTACGCGGTTGGCATCGGCCTTGCTCATGCGCGCCATCTGGCTGTGGGCCTTGTCCAGGGTGCCCAGCACGTGCTGCACGTGGTGGCCCACCTCGTGGGCAATCACGTAGGCGTAGGCGAAGTCACCGTCGGCCCCCAGCTGCTGCTTCATGCTGGAGAAGAAAGAGAGGTCGATGTACAGCTTTTCGTCGGCGCTGCAGTAGAAGGGGCCCATGGCGGCCTGTCCCTGCCCGCAAGCAGTGGAGGTACTGCCGGTGTACAGCACCAGCGTGGGAGCCTGGTAGGTGCCCAGGCCGTGGTCCAGGAAGTACTGGCCCCACACATCCTCGGTAGATGCCAGAATCTGGCGGGAGAACTTGGCCAGGGCCTCGTTCTCGGCCGTGGGCTCATAGTTGGTTTCCGTCTGGAAACCGCCGCTGTTGCTCACTACATTGATTACATCGCCCAGATCCCCGCCCATAATCAGGGTAAGAATGGCTACGATGGCAATACCGCCCAGGCCCAGGCCGGCCTTACCGCCGCCGGACAATCTCCGGCGGTCTTCTACATGGGAACTTTCCCGTCTTCCGTCAAGTTTCATAGTTTAATATAGTGTTTTAGCATTATTAATTTGTTTAAAATCATAAAGTTATTGATTTCTAATCAAATCTACAAGTATGTGGAGAAAAAAGATTATCTTTGTTAAAAAGAAACAATATGCGTAAGATAGTCTCCATTCTCATTCTGCTGTCCCTGTCGCTGGCCGTTTTTGCGCAGGAAGCAACCTTCGTTCCCTATATTCCTGAGGATCAGATGCCCGATGTAGTCCAAATCCTGCCTGCACCGCCGCAGGATCCCAGTCCGGAGTTCGACCGGGACATCATGCGTTACATGTGGGGCAAGCAGCAGCGCCGGGATTCCCTGCGCCTGGAGATGGCCGTCCGGGATGCCATCTGGAGCCTGGATACTACTATTGTCATTCTGGGAGAACCCTTCGGCGTCAAGATTTCCAAGGAAGAAACCCCGGCCATCTACGAGGTGCTCACCCGCGGTGTCACCACTATCGAGAATATCCGTTTCAAGCCCAAGGCACACTACTTCCGCATCCGGCCTTTCGCCTATTTCCAGGAGCCGTCCATTTTCCCGCAGGACGACGAATGGCTGGCCAAGGAAGGCTCCTATCCTTCCGGCCACACCATCCGTGCCTGGGCCTGCGCCCTGTTAATGTCCCAGATCAATCCCGCCACGGCCGAGGCCGTATTTGCGCGTGCCTGGCAAAGTGGCGAAAGCCGCGTCATCTCCGGTTGCCACTGGCAAAGCGACGTAGATGCCAGCCGCCCCGTCGCCGGCATCGGCTTCGCCCGTCTCCAGACCAGCCCCGAATTCCAGAAGCAGCTGGCCAAGGCCCAGAAAGAACTTCAGAAGGTTTATGGCCGATAATTATCTGGAAAAACGCCAGCAGGAGTTGGCCGACCGCCGTCCCAAGGTGGTGCGGCCGCATCCTTCGCTGGAAAGTCTCCTAAAGCGCAACCGCAGTTACCGGGGCTACGACGCCGCCCGCAAGGTGACGGAAGCCGATCTTCTGAGACTGCTGGAAGTCGTCCCCTGGGTGGGTTCCGGCATGAATGCGCAGCCCCTCCGCTTCCGCCTGGTGACTGGCGAAGAGACGGCCAAGGTCCATGCCCTGGTCAAACTGGGCGCCGCATTGCCGGAAGAGCATCTGCCGCATCCGGGACAGGAACCATCGGCCTATATTGTCGTGTGCGCCCAAGCCGCCGGAAGAGTGGTGGACATTGACCTGGGCATCGCCGCTCAAAGCATTCTGCTGCGGGCGGTAGAAGTCGGCCTGGGCGGTATCTTCATCCTCAATTTCAAGCCCGAAGCCCTGCAGGAAGCGCTGAATCTGCCGCTTACCCCGCTGGCGGTATTGGGCATAGGAAAACCGGCCGAGCAAGTCTTTTTAATTCCTGCTTCGACCGGTGATTCCTTGGATTACTACCGCAAGGACGGCGCTCATTTCGTTCCTAAGTTGCAGGTAGAAGACCTGCTTATTCCGCGCTAATCAGCAGCATTTTCTTGATGATGCCGAACAACTTGTACGGCATGTAACGGAACTTGAGGTCTATCCAGGTAGGGCTCTTGATCACGGAGCGCTCGTGGCTGAAGGCCAGGAAGCTGCGCTCGCTGTGGTAGTTGCCCATGCCCGAATTGCCCACGCCGCCGAAGGGCACGTTGCTGTTGGCAATGTGCATGATGGTGTCGTTGATGCAGGCGCCGCCGGAGGTGGTGCGGCCGATGATGTCCCAGCCATCGGCCCCCTTGCCAAAGTAGTAGAAGGCCAGCGGTTTCTCGCGGCCGTTCACGAACTTCACGACCTCGGCGCGGTCCTTAAAGGTAAGGATGGGGAAGATGGGACCGAAGATTTCCTCCCGCATCACGGGTGCATCGGCCGATACGCCGTCCAGCAGGGTGGGCTCGATCCACAGGCGCTCGCGGTCGTGCTTTCCGCCGGCGACGATCTTGCCATCGGCCAGATAAGCTACCAGACGGTCGAAGGCGCTGTCCTTCACAATGTGCACGAACTTGTCGGAGTTCTCGGTGCCGCCCGGGTACAGGTCGGCCAGTTCCTTCTTGAAGGCCTCGATGAAGGCGTCCTTGATGTCCTCGTGCAGGAAGAGGTAGTCCGGCGCGATGCAGGTTTGGCCGCTATTGAGGCACTTGCCCCAGGCGATGCGGCGGGCGGCAATCTGCAGATTGGCGTCCTTGTCCACGATGCACGGGCTCTTGCCGCCCAGCTCCAGGACCATGGGCGTGAGGTACTTGGCCTGCGCCTCCATGGCGATGCGGCCCAGGGACGGGCTGCCGGTGAGGAACACCAGGTCGTAGCGATGCTTGAACAGTTCCCCGTTCACCAGGCGGTTGCCCTGGACGGTGGCCACGTACTCCTCCGGGAAGGTATCGGCAATGAATTCCTCGATCACCTTGGAAATGGTGGGGACGTAAGGGGAAGGCTTCAGGATGGCGGTGCAGCCGGCGGCGATGCAGCCCACCAGGGGGTTCAGCAGCAGCTGCACGGGGTAGTTCCAGGGGCTCACGATGAGGGTGCAGCCCAGCGGCTCGCGCACAATATAGCTGGCCGACGGAAGCACGGGCAAGTTCGTGGGCTTGCACCGGCGCCGGGACCACTTCCCGATTTTGCGGATGGCTTCGCCGATTTCCCCGTACACCAGGCCCAGTTCGGTCATGAAGGCTTCTTCGTAGCTCTTGTGCAGGTCCTGCCAAAGGGCGTCGCAAAGGGGTTTCTCCCATTTCTTGAGGCCGACGTTGAAAGCCTTGAGCTGCTGTTTGCGCCATTGGATGTCCCGGGTGGTGCCGGTGGCGTAAAACGCGCGCTGTTTTTCTACCAGTTCCTGGATGCGCTCTGCGCTTGTATTCTCTAATGCCATATTACTTCTTTCTTCCGGTGAAGTGATCCATTACAGTGTACAGTCCGCACACGTCTCCGAAGAGCCAGTTGAACAGGCGGTAGGGGAAGATGCCCTGCATCAGGCGGATAAAGTGCGAGCTGAAGGGAATGCCGCGGTAACCCAGGTCGTGCTGGATGGCCCAGATGGTCTTGCGGGCTACGACTTCGGGATTCTGGATCTTGAAGAAGGAGTGGATGCCGTCGAACATGCCGGTATTGATGAAGTACGGGGCGATGGTTGTTACCCGCACGGGGCTCTTCTCGCGGGCCAGCTCGATGCGCAGGCTTTCGCTCCAGCCGATGGCCGCCCACTTGGATGCGGCGTACAGCGACATCTTGGGCAGGGCCAGCATACCGGCCGATGAAGTGACGTTGCAGATGTGGCCGCACTGGCGCTCCTTCATCCCGGGCAGGTAGCGCAGGGTGAGGTACATGGCACCTTTGGTGTTGATGTCGAAGGTGCGGTCGATGTCGGCGTCGGTCTGCTGGTCGAAGGTCTTGTTGTTGGTGATGATGCCGGCGTTGTTAATGAGGATGTCCACCTCTCCGCAGCCAATCTTGGTTGCCTCGAAGGCCGAATCCACGGAAACCGGGTCGGAAATATCGGCCTTGAAGCCGTGTACGTGCCCCAGTTCCGACAGTTCCTGAACCGTAGCGGCGATGGCGGCATCGTTGATATCCCAGATGATTACTTGTTTGGCGCCCTTCTCAAGACAGCGGCGCGCCATGATTTTTCCGATTCCGGAGCATGCTCCGGTAATCAGGACAGATTTGCCTTTGATCTTCATCTTCTTAAGGTTTTAGTAAGAACAAAGGTACAAATTTTCCCGGAAAGCACCGAGGCTTTTTCGAATTAGCATCCCGGGAAGACCGTATTTCCGGGAATCCGGTCCTGACCACGTGCTGGGTTTACTGAAATGAGCCGAAGGCGAACAGGCGGCTACACGAAAAAAAGGCCTTCGCCGAAGCGAAGACCTTTTTGAGTGGAGGTAGTCGGATTCGAACCGGCGACCCCATGCTTGCAAAGCATGTGCTCTACCAGCTGAGCTATACCCCCTCTATACAGGGGGCTCCGCCCCCTCATACACCCCCGCGGCCTATTTGTCTTTCCGTATTTGCATCCGCAAATACCCGGCCCGGCCGGTCGCCTGCAGGCGACTCCTAAAAGAAAAACGCCGGTCTGGTGGCCGGCGTTTTGGTAGGCCCTGGCAGAGTTGAACTGCCGACCTCTACATTATCAGTGTAGCGCTCTAACCAACTGAGCTAAGAGCCTGTATAATAATGAAAGACTAAGAGTGCAAATGTGCCTTGCACATCCGAGCGTCGCGTCAAGAACGCGCTCCAAAAAGGAGGTGTTCCAGCCACACCTTCCGGTACGGCTACCTTGTTACGACTTAGCCCCAATTACCTGTTTCGCCCTAGGCCGCTCCTC
>Ga0247610_10001527_pt1 | contig 28706 bp, 54 predicted proteins | sample 174DNAGHGhighgp2_FD_193483 | JGI IMG/M metagenome (GOLD analysis project Ga0247610, IMG submission 193483) | Sheep rumen microbial communities from Palmerston North, Manawatu-Wanganui, New Zealand - 1742 DNA GHGhigh gp2 | ecosystem: Host-associated > Mammals > Digestive system > Stomach > Rumen...
TTAATTAACACCATGTCTTAGTCTCGTATTCCTTTTTTGCCTTGTTACGGTCATACTTCTTCTTAGACGGAACAGTTCTTGTACGAAGAGTCATTCCGTTATTGCTCTGAGCAATTCGTTCGTCTCTTTGACGTTTTGATTCCTTTGCTTGATTGTTCTTCATAATAACCTCGTTGTTTATATTTATAATATAGAAAAAACCAGAGTTATTGTAAACCCTGGTTGTTAAGGTTTTTATGTCAGCTTACCCATAAATGGTAGCAAGTACTCCAAAAGCAATACCGACTGTAATGCCAAGGCAGAACTCTGCAATGTCAAAGAACTTGAATACCTTTTCTTTCATTACCCTGCTCCCCACGGTTTATTGATGTGACAGATAGTTTTTCGAGCTTTGTAACCTTCACAGGAACCATAACTCTTTCCGTCGATGAAGATTTCCCAATAGTCCCAGTTAAGGTCATCATACGCAATTTGCTTATGATTTACGATCTTGACGTGACAGTTTTCGAACTTACGGCACGGATGTTCGTCATCATAGATCTTGTTTCCGTGCATGTCCCAGTATTCGTCGAAATCGACTTTCTTGAACGAACGGTCAAGCAGAACTTCGTCGCCGAGCTTCTTGATAGGAATTTGTACAGTGATTGTTTCAGACATAAGTTAATCTCCTTATTGGTTACATGTATAATATAGAAAAAAGTGTAGCTATTGTAAGCCACACTCATTCTAATTTTTCTTGTCAGGTATCTTCGTTTAACCATTCATCAATAGGGTCTTGGAATGGCGGTTCAGAGACATCAATTACTTTGACATCAACTTTTGGTGGAACTTGGAGATCATCAGGAATTGCTTCGATATACTCTTCCAATTTCTTAATCTCTTCATTCATTGCAGCAACATGTTCTTTTAGTATAAACAGTTGCCGTTTAATCTTCGCAATCTCCAGTGTTGTATGCGGAGGCTCTGGTTTGTATTCTGTTACTTCTTCGCTCATAGATAGTTGATATTACGTGAGTAAATTGTTAAGAAGCTGTCAGCCAAATTAACTTCAGCCGACAGCTATTATGTGATAGGTTAAACTTTTTAGCAGGTCACAGTTCCATTCAGCGGAATGCCTGCAACACTACAAGTTTCGGTCTTTGTAGTATGATAACCGAGAACCTGTGCAGTATACAGCAGTTCATTCACATTCGACTTCGGGAACGGACCAACAGTTGCAAGTTTCTTAGCCATCTTTGTGGTCTTAGAACTGCAACCAGAAATCGATACCTTACATTCATGTTCCGGAACGTCAGTTGCAATCTTCTTGACAGGACGACAGTAGAAACCGTCAGTTCTCAGACCAAGGTTAGCAAGACGAATCTGTTCATCAGTCATTGCAATTTTAGCCTTAGGACTTGCATGCATCTTGTTGACGAAATCAACACATCCAGCCTTAAAGATTTCAGATGCAGACACAGAAGTCTTGTCAGTCAGTGCAAACTTACCCAGGTCAATGATATTGTTCTTGACACCGAAGTCAGCAGGCAGTTGAGCCTGAAGAGCTTTGTTCCTGGACAGTTGCAGATACTGGAGGTTGATCTTTCCGTTCTTCACCACAGTCACATTCTTTATCTGTTTGCAGTTATGAACGTAACCACTCGGTTCAGTCATCACACCTTCCATGATGAAGGAAACGTTCAGATTGCCACGAGAAGAATAACTGATGTTATGAATCGGCCATTCAGACTTCAGTGCTCGGAACGAACAACCATTGTCAGCATATTCAATTTCATTGCTGGCATCATAGTTCATGAACGGAGAACAAGGAATCTTCTTTTCTTTGAGGGTGGTCAGTGCTTGATAGATTGTAGTCATGTTTTAACTCCTGTTGTTTTGATTGTATATACAATATAGTAAATAATTGGCCTTATGTAAACCGATTACTTCTGATATTTTTTAATCAGACAACCGAGTAAGCCCTAGCTCTCGCTTCTTCTTGTTGTTTTTCTCTCCAACGTTTCAGACCCATAGCCATAGCTACGTCAGAGTAGGCACCAGTTTCATGGACAGCATCCTCGATGTGTTGACGGATATTATCGGGAGTAATATATCCCTTTGCACCGTAGGACTTCTTCCAGTATTCCCAGCTAACACCGTGATTGACCTGCTTATAACACAGATCGGACATTTTTTCGAACAACTTTTTATCCGACAGATGAGAATAAGTCGGACCGTAAATTTGAAGAACTTCTCTGCAATTCATTTTTAACCTCGCTTTTAATTACGTTGTAAATATAGCTAATTATAGACTGTTTGTCAATGATAACAATTCTAAACTTTCTTGTCAGTCACCAGAAACTTTTCAAAGAATCGCTGTTCTGGCATTTGTTTTCTATTGATCATCATTTGCATGATACAGTCTTCAGCATGTTCTCTGGTGGAAACATATTCCAAGTCTTCAATATGCAATGCATATTCGTCATCATCCAACCATTCATTTAATAGATAATCGGGAGTAGATTGCATGTAGAGCTTAACAAGATCTTCGTAAAGTCTGTTCACCGTGGCAATTTTGGAATTCCTGTCACCAGACATTTTATAGAATACGTCGATCTTCTTAACAATTGTGTTATGGATGTGATCGAATTTAGATTGCATATTAAACTCCGTTGTTATACTTATAATATAGTAAAAAACCAGACTCTTGTAAAGCCTGGCTTAATGAACTTTTTTAATCAGTTTACTTAGCTATATTCTTTGCTCTCGCTCGAACATCGCCAATCCTTGCAGATACAGTAGACTTAGCAGAATCTGTCTTTTCCTTGACCTTTTCTGCGGTTTCATCCTTAACAGATTTAACCTTTTCTACTGCAGTGTCTTTGACTTCTACCGCCTTATTCTGGATGTCTTTCGCAACATCATTTGCCCCATCCTTAACGGTATTTGCTACCGATTCAGACAGATTGCCAATGTCCGTTGCAATCAGACCTGCATTGTTATTTTCCCCGGTCAAACCACGATAACCGAGATAACCAACAGATGCCAAGATGGCGATGACGAAAAGGAAAAAGATTGCTTTCATTGTATTTACTCCTGTTTGATTGTTTATGTTTATAATATAGTTAAATTCTGACTAATTGTAAGCCAGAATGTTTTGATTTTTTAAAGACAGATTACCCTTCTGCTACCCAGAGTCTCATGCCTTCATCTTCTGCTACGTAATCATCCGGATATTCAACTCCGTCTTCTACATAGACTTTTTTCTCGTCGTCGTAATAACAACTGTCGCATTCTTCTTCAAGATACTTTTCAGCTTCTTCACGAGTTGCGAACTGTTCCGGGTCATAGTCGAAGTCATACATTCCGTCTTCTACGTAATGCATGTGAGCAACGCAGTAATGCTTACCAATAGCAAGCTTCAATCCCTTGATGAAAGCAGAAACCTTTTCATCTGCCTTAACGGATTCAGGCAATGCCTTAATGATCTTTTCGATTGCTTCACCATGTTCATACTTGTTAATAACCATTTTTAATCTCCATTGTTTGATTGATTATATTCATAATATAGAAAAAGACTCGGCTATTGTAAGCCAAGTCTTAATCCAATTTTTCTTTCAGACTACGAGAGCAACTGACCCAAGAGACTTGCCAATGCACGAGCAGCAGCATTGGTATCAGGTCCCACAGATGCAGCAGCAACGCTTACAGTCTGTTCAGCCGGAGCTTCAGAAGTTTCACCTTCGTCACTGAAATCGAATTCAGATTCTTCGGTAACCGGTTCCTCCGGTTCGGGTTCCGGGCGAGCAGCAGCAGCAATTGCCTGGATGTCAGCACCAGCAACAGAACCAGCACCAGCAACAAGCTTTGCCAGAACTGCCTGTTCAGTCTTAGAATATAGTTCGTTCAGACTGGCAAGGAAGTCGGTCTTCTGGACTTCGGTCAGGCGATCAAGCTGTTCGCCGATAGTCTTTGCCTGATCGAGTTCGGCAGTGTTGATTGCATCACCAGCAAGAGAAGCGAACTGGCTAGCAGCGAATTGCTGAAGCACAGACAGCTTGAGCTTGATCTGAGCATCGATGGAAGCCGGAGCAGCAGAAGCACCAGCGATAGAGTTGTAGAGAGATTGAATAGACATATTTTGTAACCTCGTGGTTTAGATGTTATTGTTTTTGTTTTACGATGTAAATATAGTTAATTCTGTCTAAATCTTAAATAGTAAATTTAAGATTTTTTTCAATCAGACACCTTTAGCTTAATCGATATTAAAAGTATTCAACAGCTGGGAGTAGTCACCGTCGTCTTTCAATGTCGCAGTTTTCCGATGTATCTTTCTCTTTCTCCATGGATTTTTATAAACTTTGCGTTCTGGTAAGAGTCTTAGAACAGGATTTGTTTCTGCTCTGCATTCTCTAACCATGTTCGCCATTGCCATGAATCTATCCAGTCTAATGACCTGATCTTCCTCAATGTCGTCTACCGTGGAAATAAAATTAAAGATATTCATTTCACCCCTCAAAATACAAGCTATATTTATTTATATCTTGAGAGGCAACGGAAGCTAAGCGTCTATGATTGTTATTTTCTGTTCAATTAAATGCCCTGCGTCCATAACCTTTTCATATTCATCAATACGGAGATTGTGGAGCAACAGTGCATCATTGAACTCATGCATTGTAGTTGCACTTAACGAATTGATTACATCTTCTGGTAGGATAGCCTGGGAAGAACGATTAACAAGTTTCATCTTTTCTATATCCATACTATTTTACCTTAATAGATGCAAGTTCCGCTTTCAGTTCTTTCAGTCTGCGATGATCACCGAACATCCACTTACCAGTTCTTATTCGGGTTTCAATCATCGGAATATGTTCTTCTAAATACTTAATTCTTTGTTTATCAGCCATGATTTCTCCTTTACATTCCAGTTTGACAGGAAACAAACTTAACTTTTTCACCGCAAATATCACCGTCAATGACGACATGATAATCATCCCAGGAAGGAACGAATTCAATAGATACTTTTCCAGTGAAGTTATTGATTCTTGTATAACACCATTCACCGAGCTTATTAAGCTTTTCCAAGTTAATACATTCTGCATCGGTAGTTGCTACACATACTGCACCAGCATCTGCACAGAACTGTCCGACAGGTTTCTTCTCGCCAGTCTTCAAATTCTCTTCAAACATGGTGCAAGACCAGTCGCCGTAATGATTCGATTTCCAAATCATACCCTTCAGGTCTTCATCATAATAATCCTTCTTGTCCGTATCAAAGATATAACAAGGGTCAGTAATAATAATATCCTTGTTTTCAACATTCATCCATACGTTCAATTCACCATTCTTTTCCGCATCTTTCTTCATCATATACATGACGGTTTCCCAGTATGCTTCAGCATGGTGATATATCTGGACAAGATCGAATTCTTTGTCATTCCATCCCATGTACTTCTTTCCATCCGGCATGGTTTGCTCTTGAGTCATTGGAACAGAATAATGAAGCTTATAAATCTTTTTATAAATCTCATTAACCTTCTTATAACCCATTGCAAGGTGATGAGGTTTTAATTCGAACTTCTTTTCTTCTTCCATATCACGGAGAGCAACGAAACGTTCCGCATAAACAGAGGAAATGTCTCGAGAACCATCCTCATTGGTAAAGATGTCGAGATTAAGTTTATTCAGATATTCTTTTTCGTAATCAATAACGTTCATGTCTATAATATAGTAAATGAACCGTCAAGTGACGGTCCATTCTGAGTATTATTTTTATTTCAGATTACCCTTCTTTTTCCCAATGAGAATCAATGCGGACATTGTTCTTACCTTCAGGGTCAATCACAGAGAAGAAATAACCATGCTCCATTCCGTCAAGAGCAACGAGTTCATTCGCCTGTTCTTGGCAATAATCCTGGAGGTTATCCATCAGTTCATTGAATCCAGTGTTCTCTGCAACTTCATCAGTATCGATTTCAATTACCAATTTTCTTTTCATTTTGTTTCTCCTTATTTATACTTATAATATAGTAAATTTAAGGCTATATGTAAATAAAAAACGACTGAATATTTCTATTCAGTCATCTACTTATCTGATAAAAAGCTTGATTAGGCGATAGATGCCTTCAGACGACGCAGCTTACGCTTATCCGGATGCGGCTTAGCCTGTTCTGCAGCAATCTTTTCCTTGACCTTCTTTTCGTCCACAACCTTCGGTTCATTGCAAGACTTCAGTTCGACCATCTTAAAAGCGGTTCCAGTGCGCTTAGCCTGACGAATACCTGCTCGAATTGCACGTTGTTTTGCGTTCATTATATTTACTCCTGTTAGATGTTTAGTGTTTAAAAGACTAGCAAGCCATACTCCAGCATATCTAGAATTACCGTTTCTGTGCATACGAGATGGACTCGAACCACCGACACACGGAGTTTCTGCTCCGCTGCTCTTACCAACTGAGCTACCGTATTACTTGCTTAAAATTCAATAAAATCATTAGTAAGGTCCCTTTGGCTCATGCCTATCCTTACCGTTTATGCGCGATTAACTGCAATGGCTTTACGCTGGGCTCGCTCCAGTAATGATTTCATTTATATTTTTAATATAGTAAAAAATTGCCTAGTTGTAAATAATTCTATTAAAAATTATTCTGTTTCAGACATCCTTTTTAATTCCTTGAGCTTCTTCGTAAATTTATCAAGGTCGTCGGTAAAGAAGCAATTCTCTCGTGTAGCATAACTTCGTTTATCGATTTCAAAGACCAACTCATAAATCGGTTTTTCTAGCCAGACCGATTTTCCCGGCTTATCGCCAGGCTGATTAAGATAGAGGCTCGCCCAGGCATGCTTTCCAGGAGCGTATTTGACTTCATCCATGAAAATGTTTGGTCCTTTTCCGTCCAGTCCTGAAAATTTACATTTAGGAAAGAATGCACGACAAGCAATCATGAATTTTTCCCATTCTAATGTCACGTTAATCATCGGCTTCCTCTTCTTTCACGTCTAAATTTACCAATTAGTAGCCGAGGAGAGACTCGAACTCTCACGGGATTACTCCCAAGGGATTTTAAGTCCCCAGTGTCTACCATTCCACCACTCGGCCATAAATGCTCTCGTTTTATAAAGAGCGAAGGCAATACTTCAGCATTAAGTTAACATCAATATTTTAGTGCGCTGTGTAGGATTCGAACAACTACAAGGGAATTGCTTCCCATGGCTCCTTTCGGTTGACCACGCGTTTACCAGTTTCGCCAACAACGCATAATTTTTAGTGCGGTATGCAGGACTCGAACCATGCAAGAGTCTTTCGACTCGCAGCTCCTTTCGGTTGACTGTGTGTTTACCAATTTCACCAACACCGCAGATTTGACATGTTGTAATATAGAATTTTATTCATACATTGTCAACATGTCGAGAGTTTAATCTTTATTTCAGATTACTCAACGTGAATCATGCGGAAGCCATAGTGGCAAGCATCACCCAGCATGGAGGCGTCAGACTTCCAACCATACTTCTGACCGTCACCAGTACGCCAGACTGCCGCCATAACACCAGTAACCATGTGACCATCCTGAAGGAACTTTGCAAACTTGGAATCACGGAAGGTAGAGAGCTTCTGTGCACTCTTCGGCTTACGGACACAAGACTTGAAAGCTGTTTCGAGAGAAATCGTAGACTTCATATTTATTTTTCCTTTTGTTTTTTTGTTTTTGTTTTAGTGATAGTGCCGTAGATAGGACTCGAACCATATACTGCAACCAGTTCCCTGGCTGTGGGGCATTACCCACTCTGCAACTCCGGCCTTTAACCAGAGCGTGTCTACCACTTCCACCACAACGGCATAATTTTTAGTGCTCACTGAAGGATTCGAACAACTTCAAGAGAATTGCTTCTCAGGGCTCCTTTCGGTTGACCCAGCGTTTACCAATTTCGCCAAGTGAGCAAGTGTCGTATCATCGACGTGTTATAATATAGAAAATTATACTCTATTTGTTAACCCGTGATGATACTTATTTTTTATATCAGACGTCCTCTTCAGAATCGTCAGGCAATTCACTTACTGCCAGGTTAATCTTCGTTGCTCCCTGATTGAATGCCTCGATTTCTTCATCAGTGACATCCAGGTTATTCCAGTCTTCTTCGTTGATGTAGTCCCAGCAGATAAGATTAAGCATCTTTGCTTCTTCGTCAGTTAACGTAATCGTTACCATTTTTACATCTCCCATTTAGTAATTTTCCATTTAGTCCAGAGCTGAATAACACTCGGAGTTTCAAATTCCTTGTTATTCTTGATGGATTTTTCAGTGATAGTCGGGAAGTTTTCAGGGGGATTTTCCTTGTCCTTCGGATCATAATTAGGCGGATATGCTTTTCTTCCCTTAACCGTCCACCCTTCATTGGTGAAAGATGCAGTCATATCTTCTTTAATGAAGTCCGCAACTTCTTTTTCATTTTTACAAATAACCGGTGCAAACACTGCAAGACCTTCACCCGGTTCATCGTAGTTTGCTATCGTGACAATCCAAACTGTTTCCTTCGGTTTAGATACATAACCAGAACCACTCGGTTGAAGATTGTCAGGCAGAGAACTTCCAAGGTCGTTGAAACCGAAGTTAATGAAATCTTCTTCATCTTCTGCTTCAAAGACGAAATGGAATTCCTTGCGGTCCTTAACTGGTTCTACCTTAACAAAAGTGTAGGTTCCAGTGTAATCCTTTGCTAATCCACGAAGGACTGCTTCTCGGACGTTATCAAGTGACGGTTTTCTTCCTTCATATTCAATGTCAACGTATACCATTTTGTTTTCCTTTTTGTTTTGTTGATATTGTTAATATAGTAAATTATCCATGATTTGTAATGAATAACTTAGCTATATTTTATTTCAGGCTACATGACCATAATCAAGTCACAGATATGTCCTTTGACACGTTCAATAGAACCGATCTCATCATCATTGAAAATCATGGCAATACAATTACCGTTGACTTTAATGCTGGACAGACCATTAGCATCGTAATAGTTATCAAGACGACGTTGAAGATCTTCCAGTTGCTGTGCCGATGCTCCGATGACAACAACATCCAATCCAATTGAATCTTCAAATTTGTCAGTAGAGAATTCGACGTTCTTAACCATTGACAAGTACCTCGAACAGTTTCAGTGCTAAAGCAATATCTTCGTCTTTAAAACCAGTATTGAACATTGTGTTCTTCGGTTCCGGTTTCTTTTCAACCTGCTTTGCCAACTGTTCAATTTCATAAGGGATTCTGGACAGACGGTCTTCATAAGCATCAATTGCCTTACCGATATAACCATTCCACTTAGGGAACGTATCGGAATGAAGAATCTTAACTGCCTGACGAATTTCACGTTCTTCTGCGAGGAGTTTTTCACGTTTCTGAATTGCTTCTTCTAATGTCATTTTAACCTCTTAAGTTCGTTGATATTCTTAATATAGAAAAAAGATTGGCTATTGTAACCAATCTTCTTAATATAATTTTATTTCAGTCTACTAGGCTGTAAAGATTTCTCTTAAGACTTTTCCACAGGTTATCTCATAATTTAATGCAGCTATCTTCATTTTGTAAATGTTAATAAGCTCAGTTACCTGACGTTCCTTCGGAAATGCTCCTGATTCGAGCATCTTGATTGCGGATTCATACTTTGCTTTCTTTTCAATAAGTTTTTCCATAATGGATTCCTTTTTGTTTTAAGTGATACATATAATATATCGTTAAAAGAATCCATTTTGTAAAGCACTAAAAAATATCAGTTAGTATCATTATACCTAGAATAAAGAATATGATAAGCACCGCAGCTAAAATGCTACCTGATGACATTCCATAGATGAATGCTTCTGGTCGTCCTGCAGACTGGGCTGCTGTGATTACCATCGCGGTTTGAAAGTCATACATAATTTCCTCCTTTTTTATTTATCAGTTGAAGGTCCTCTAAAAATAACAAAACCCCGTGACCGTTGTCACAGGGTTCCGACATTGTTTCCAACCCGAGGTCAATATCGGCAAACCTCGCCGGGCTGGTCAAAAAGGAGCCACCAGACACCGGAATCTTAACAAAATCTAGGTGCGGCGATGGGACTCGAACCCATAACCTGCTGGTTACAAGCCATTAATAGGAACAATCTTTGCATTACTGCGGACAGTAAAGTAAGCTGCTCTACCATTGAGCTACGTCGCACCATTTTTAAACACTCGCCGGGAATCGCCCTATTTCCTTCTTCGGCTGCGGATTACCCGCCGCCCTGACTCGAACAGTATTTAATAATACGGCTAAAAGTTTGCAGCGGGGTGTAAATACCGTAAAATAATTGTCATTTTTAATAGGAACACCGTTTGCTGCGTTATGTATATAATATAGTAATTACTTCTTCATTTGTAAACCCCTTAATCGCAATCTTTATTGATTTCATACGGAGGAGGTTCAACAGGCGGTGTGTCAAGGCGAACAACCTTAACATTTTCCGCACTTACAGGTGCACCTTCAATACTTGCCATGATAATCTGCTTCATGGCATCATATTCTTCGTCGGTTGCACCTTCTGGGATTTCAAACGTTCTTTTGGTGGTATAGGTAACTTCGAACTGCATGATTAGTCTCCTTACTTCTTTTTCTTGGTTGCGGTTTTCTTAGCAGGGGCTTTGCGGGTTCGCGGCTTGGGAGCAGGCTTCGGCTTCTCTTCCGTTACCACAACAATCTTAAAGACTTTACCTTGTTTCGTTTCCATTTTCGTATCTCCTTATATTGTTAATATAGTTAATTGATGACCAAATGTAAATACTCTTAATGTAATTATATTTTATCAGTCATCTTCATCATCTTCTACTGGTTCTTCATCGTCATAGATGGAATCATATCCGCATTCAGGACATTCCCATCCTTCAACCAACTGGTGATCGATATTCGGATCATCAGTAATCATTCGTTTGAGTTTTGCATCACAGTTTGGACATCTCATTATTTACCTCTTGATTAGTGCCAATAGAAAAGTGTAAAGGTATTATCTTCAAGAAAACCTTTATCTGTTCCAGTAATTTGCTGAATATCTTCTTGTTTGATATTCTCTCTATTAACAAATTCTATAAGTTTAAATGGAGAATCAAAACGTTCATAAGTTAGTTTTTTATTCATATTCTTAATATAGAAAAAGATGTGGCTATTGTAAACCACATCCTTATCTTATATTCTGTTCAGCTATCTTATGGAAGTTCTACATGGAATACGAAATAACTGCTTCCCGGTTCATTCGTGACGTTAACAATTCTTCCGTCATATTCATTGTAGATGAGAAACAAGTTATAACTGCTTATACTGTAATCAGATGAAACAGTAAACTTCTTGATTCCTGCCTTCAATGCAACCCTAATCACTTTATTAAACAGATCTGGGTTAGGTTTATGGAAATCCACCGTACCAGTCTTTTCATCGTAGGATTCCAAGAACTCAAGTTCTGGTCCAGTAAGTGTTCCCTCACCTTCATAGTCATCAGAGGTCTCTTCTGCACGTCTGTTAATGATATCCTGAAGATATGCATTTCCATTAACGTTTGTATCTTCGCAAAGATAACTTGCTGCTTTTAAATTATCCATATCAATCTCCTTTTTATTATTTATAGTTAAGCATTGAGCATGTTGCAGATTTTGGTCACCATGTCAAATGCATCCGCTGCTTCATTTTCATTGTAGATGTAATGCAGGTTCGTGAACATGGAATTGTCATCATCTTCGATTTCATACGTCACGATGTAACAGGTTGTATTAACTTCATTGCCGACACCGTAATTCTTAGAATCAATCCACTTCATGTCTCGCAAAGCACCCTTGCAAGCAAATTCCAGCTTTACATGATGAGTCACACCATTTTTTACTTTTTCAATCTTTTTTAACTTTGCAGTATCGATGTGTTCGTAAAAGTCTTCCGGGTCATTGAACTTAGACTTTTCTTCACTTACGAAATCAGAAAGTTTAGTGCTATACTGTGCCATAGTTGTATCTCCTGTTTGATTGATTATACTTATAATATAGAAAAAGATGTAGCTATTGTAAACTACATCCTTAAAATTGTTTTATTTCAGTCATCAATAATCATCGTGATAGGAACAGACAAATCCCATGTGATCGTATGCACGTTCTATTGCATTCAATTTGTCACCTTCTTTCACAATGATCTTCTTTTTAAGTTTATCTTCCAGATAATAAAGTTCTTTACCACCTGCTCCAATAAACAGTCCTGGACGTCTCACCCAGATAGTGATTTTGTTCCATCCACGTCTTACCTTGACAACTTCACTGTCCTTCATGTACGCATATGCCTTTTCCGGCGAACCGAAATGATTGATCATATTATAATACATAGAGATAAGAATTGTCTCCGTCGGGAAGATAAAGCGATAAATCGCCCGGAAAAAGAGATAGGTATAGACTTTGATGTCATCCCAGAGAGTGATCTTGATTCCAAGACGTTCAGACTGTTCTTTTCTTGATTCGCTTCCAAACATATTAGACTCCTGCAGGATTAGTGAGATTTACCAGATCGTTCTTTACTTCCAGACGTTGAATGAGGACATGATAGTTGATATACAAATCCCCAGCACCACCATTACTACAGTCATAGGACCAACTTGAATCATTTTCGATTTCTTCTGGTGTGACCGTAATAAGTTCCGATTCATCGTAACCTTCCCAGTCTCCATTATCATCTTCTTCACCAGTGCACATCCTGACCTGTTCATTGTAATCATCTTCAATGATTTTCGCGATTTCCGCGGGATCATTCTTCATGATGACATTCAGAAGAGATACTTCAGAATCCTGACATTGCGTAATAACGAGTGTATAGACTTTCATTTTGTACTCCTTACGTTTGATTGATGATTATAATATAGTAATTTATGACTAAGTTTTAAATAAAAAATGACTGAGAATTTCTTCTCAGCCATCCCAGTTAAAAAATTCCATAAAAGGAATTCGTGGACCAGGTGGGTCCCGCCCCCACGACTCCCATCTTAAAAGGATGGTACTCTGACTAACTGAGTTACTGGTCCATTTAGTTTTATTATACTGACTAGCTCTGTCAGTTTAATGGATGATGCTGGACTTGAACCAGCGACCACGGCCTTATAAGAGCCATGCTCTGACCAACTGAGCTAATCATCCAGGTAGTTTGATTATACTGGCTAGCTCTGCCAGTTAGTTGAGGTGGCTGGATTCGGACCAGCGATGTGTCATTAACCGTACAAGATTCAAAGTCTCGCCCCCTCGACCAACTAGGGTACACCTCAAAATGTTTGACTTTTTGACACGTACTAAGTCTAAAAGCGCCTCACCAAGTCGATCAGCCGGCCTCGACTGGTTTGTAGGAAATCCGCCGCGGACAGCCGCCATTGGGTTTCATTCCTTTCGCCATACTACCGATTTAGGATGTCGGCAACTTCCGATATGCAGACGAGGTTTGTACCTTTTACCTCCAAGCATGACTTTAGTACCCTAGCCAGGATTCGAACCTGGGACCCTCTGCTTAGAAGGCAGATGCTCTATCCAGCTGAGCTACTAGGGCATTAAAAAAGTTCCCGTGTTTGCACACAGGAACCAAAAATCATTCAGAGTTCAGTGAACAAACAGACTAAAACCAAGGTGAACCTTGTTTTCTTATTCTTATTTGTTTTCTTATACTCATCATATTTTTATTTATAGGAGAAATGTTTTGTTTTTCGTTTTTACGTTGTAAATATAGTAATTTATTTCACTTTTGTAAACCCATAATTTTATTCTCCTATCCTGTTTTTATGTAATGCACTTAAAACGATTGCCGGTAATACAGCAAAATCTGTAATGTCAATCTTTGTTTCTTGTATAACGTCTTCAATACTATGTGTTCCAGTTTCTGCAATAAAATCGCCAACCTTACAAGCATCAGTTTCCGAAAGTTGGGTTTCAGACGTTATTTCAACCGGGATAAATACCATTTTCTTAAATTCAGTCATTGTTTTGCTCCTTAAAGATTATTCTTCACTGTCTAAGATAGATTGGGCAATTTCTTCGCAGTTACAACCATTGTCCCAGTCTTCATAGATAGATTCAGCATACGATTTGATCAGATCATCTGCCTGGTCAACCGAACAGCCTTTTCTGACCAAATGGTCTTTAACAATTTCTTTTACTTCTTCAATGTCCATTAGTCATCATTCCCATACTTGTCAAAGTCATTGAAGTCTACAACAGCCAGCTTAGTTGCACCGTTATCGCGAGCTTTCTTGACAATATCAATCAACTTCTTCAGAGCCTTGAGGTTGTTTTCCGCATCCTTGATTCGATCGTTAATATCATGAACAGAATCTTCAATAATAGTGTCATATTCGCAAGGTTCAATCGTATCACTCACGTCAATATAAGCATTCATGAACATCTCACCGAGCTTGCACATACGGGTTCGATCCTTAGTCTGGTCTTCACTGTCTGCCTCGTATTCTGGTGTAGTATCAATGAAGACAATCTGACCATCACTTTTCACACACAGTCCGGAACCTTCACTAATGTCAGTCGGTTTACCTTCCAACTGAGCAAGCATGTTCTTAAGAATTTCCTTGGCCCGACGCTTCTGAGCATTCGTCATATCTGCAACATTCATGCTGAGGACGGACTGGTCGTTGTTGTTATTGTAATTGAGAAGGGACATTTTTATCTCCTGTCTAAATGGTTGTTTTTGTTGTTTACGTATGTAAATATAGTTATTTAAGGATGATTTGTATACTTTAATCTTGGCTATGTTTTAATTCAGTTTCCTTAAATAAAAATATCCGCCCTTGTTACAGGACGGATATCCAGGAGGTACTTATGAAACCAAATTACTTGGCAAGCTTCCCAAGAATGTCGGACAACTTGACATCCTTAAGGGCAGACAGCATCATTTTAGCCAGTTCACCGAGTTGCTGTGCCGGGTCTGCGGTCTGCTCTGTCGCTTCTGCTTCGGGTTCCGATTCCACTTCAGGAATATCGGAGAGAAGTTCAGACAGAGTGCTTGCCTTCGGGTTCTTAGCCAGATTACTGAGCATAAACTGCATCAGCTGGCTTTCGGCAGTATCGACCATGTTCTTGAGTTCAGTCAACACTTCTTTCTTCTGGTCGACGGTCAGTTTCGGCAGATTTTCAACAATAGTATCTGCTTTAGCGATAACTTCGCTACTGACTTGTTCGTCTACCTTGGAACGATACTGAGAACCGTCAAAATTTTTGAGGATGGCTGTATAAACCTTGATCTGTCCGTCAAGGTCGTTTGCTTGAGCCTGTGCAGGCTGGAGAAGATTAAAAATAGTTGTGATTTGAGACATATTAACCTCTATTAGATTGTTTAACTGTTTGTATTAAATATAGATAATTATTCTCGTTTTGTAAACAAGTAATTATTATTTGATTTTATGCAGTAATCTTTGTTTTATACTGCATAGTGCGGAACTGCAGTTACCTGGTTTTCACATGCACGCAATCCATCCATAGACTTAGCACAGAAGTATGCAGTATAATTGTTATATGTATTACGGATCATGTAGTAACCTGCTTCAATCAGTGCCTTGACTGCTCTGTCCATTTCCTTGTTACTAAACAGAATTCCTTCATTACTGAATCGGTAATCAGTATCACCATATCCAGTGCACTTTTGCAAACGCAGTGTCCTGGGTCGAGCATTGCCATCAGAGAACGGATGATATGCCCAACCACTTGCTTTAGTCAAGAAAGCATAAATGATTTTTTGAACAACATTGTCATCGCAGCGGTCTTGAATTGAAGTCAGTTCATTATTATTAGCGGGAATAACAATCATCTTAATCTCCTTTGTTGTTTTGATTGTATAATATAATATAGAAAAACTCGCAGTTGTTGTAAACTACGAGTTAATCTTTATTTTAATTCAGATGCCAATTAGGCAGAGACAGTCGCGGTTGCAGCTGCAGTCGGAGTTGCAGACGGGGCTGCAGTCGCCGGCTTTTCCTTCTTGAACACCTTACGGACCATGTGCGGCTTACCATCTTCACCAATGACCGGGTGGTAGACAATGGCTCCGACAGCGACGAAGTCGCGGATAATATCCTTCTTGTCAACGCCCTGAGCGATGAGAGAAGCCTTGTAAGATGCAGAATCCTGAGCGTGCTTAGATGCCATAATGAGTTTACTCCTTGTTTGTTTTGTGTTTGTTTGTTGTTTGTTTGTTGTTAAAAGTTTTGGGATAAAAAGCCGGGTCAGTCGACCCGACTTAAGAGTTTCAGTTTACCGATTAGCCACGGCCAAGGATGCCAGCGATCTTGAGGAGACCAGCGAGGACATCGGTGCCAGTCAGACCTTCGAGACCAGCGACAGTTGCCTGTGCGGTCGGAGCAGCCGGACGTTCAGCCTGTTCGATGACCTTATCACATTCATCAATGGCGTCTTCAGCCTTCTGAATGTAGTTCTTGATGGCGGTGATGGCGGTGCCAACTTCCGGAACGGTATCGGCGAAGTCATCGGATTCCAGAATATCAATCTGGTTTTCGAGCATGACGATTTCGTCTTCGAGCTGGGACTTACGGGACTGTGCTTCTTGCTTATTCATTAGTTACCTCTTAGGTTTTGTGTTTTTGTTTTTGTTTTCGTTTATGTTTATAATTTAGAAAGTTTCGTGTGTTTTGTAAAGCTCTTTTTTATTTCAGTCAACCAGTCAGTGTTCACTTCTTAGTTGAGAGTCAAGAGATTTATTCAGTCACAGAATCAATCAATTAACGTTGTAAATATAGTTTAAATTCTTAGTTGTGTCAATGCTTGTTATTGTAAATTTTTTTATTCAGACGACAACTTCATAGTCATGTATCTGGCTGAAGTCTGACACTGTAGCTACCCATTCTTTCTGACGTCTTTCAAATACTTTTGGGTCACAATCTTTAAATCGGTATGCATTGACGATATCTATATAATGTAACATGTTCACCAGATTCATTTCCAATAGAGTTCTGTCTCCATCAGGGAATAATGAATATTCTTTAGACATCATTAGAGACCTCCATCCTGCTTCATATTCGCAGTCGATTCTTTCTCTGGAATCTGGATCCCTTCTTATTATATAAGGACATTGATATTCAAACTTATCCCTGACTACATGGTAAAAATGCGATACTTCATGTACGAAAGTAGCAAAATCCAACTCGGAATTGAATTTAATTGATTCATTCCCTGGATCCATACATAATGTTACCGTTTCCAATGGTAATGCAATACCATTCAGATCCTTAAGAATCTTATCGTCCTTATATAGATTGCTAGAGTAAAATCCGCCAACTCCATCAATCAGTTTATCTCTAAACTGAATTTCAGCAAACATCATATTAGCTATATAATCGGAAAAAACATGCCAAAAGGCATGTCTTCCCTCGGAACAAACAGATTCGTCAATAAATTTATACTTCTTAATAGAAGTTTCAGTAAGTGTTATCATAATGAAATGCTTAATAGACCTGACGCAGTATTCGTTCCACCACGTCTGACAGCCTGAACCCGATTTTTAATCTGTCGGTTAACATAGGCATTATCCATTTCCGGGAAAATCTTACATCCACCAAAGTTGATTTCAATTCCATCATTGATGAATGCCTTTGCTCGTCTGAACATCTTTGATACGTCAGTAATCTTTTGCAACTGAAGCTTTGCCTTGTTAGTCCTGTCATAATCAAAATAACAGGTATCAACAATCTTCTTTGATCTTGCAATATCCTTCGCTTCAGGAACTGCATTCATAAGTCTATCAATAAATTGTTCATTAGTCATTGTTTTACCTCATGATTAAATATAGAAAGATACTGACTTAATGGAAATAAACTTAATAGTATTATTTCTTTTCAGATAGCTTAATGGAAGATTGCATTAACAGCATTAACAAACTTGTGCACAGAATCCTCAGAAAACGGTTCGACTTCTTCCATTCCTTCAAATCCCCCAAGCAATGTCACATACCCGGAACCAAGAGGAATATGCTTAACCATGTCAATTCTCGTAGTAGCATTATTAGTCACCTTATAGGCATAACTGTCAAGACCTTGAGAATAAATCACCTTATTAGATTCATCGAGTGTCATTACACCAATACCAAATGCCGGACCACAGACTTCAACCATCTTTCTCCAGGTAACGTCATCACTTCGTTTACTTTCCATCCATCTGAGTCGATTTTCACAATTGAAATCACTCTCAACCATCTTAATAGTTTCAATGTCATCAAGAGTGACTATATTCCTGGACCTGGCACCTGATAAATCAACCTTATCACCAATGTGCAGTTTAATATCCATATTAGACGGATAGGTTAATCTTTGGAAGACCAATTCATTAGTCGCGGGTATTGCAACCACCAGTGCTACATCACTAGTAGCCGTGTTATTACGACCACGACTCTGACCTTCATTTAATGAATTCATTTCGTAATAAATCTTCATAATACTTCAAATATAGTAAACTTAATCGAATCAGTAAATAGTTATCTTAATGAAATACTGATTCAGATAACCTATAAATAAGATATGAAAAAGAAAATATATACCTTAACAGAAATCCGCAATATGTATGAAAAAGACAGAGTACTACAAGAGTCTCTGACTTTACTTCAGGGAATTGGCTATACTATATCTGAACACTATGACTTAGACCAAGCAGGATTAACTATTGCAGATGAAAACCCCAAGGTAAAGACTTTCCTTGAACGTGTTCTTGATAACCTAGAATACTTCGGACACTTAATAGAAGATAAGATCGATAACTATATTCTCGGCAGACTCTATGATGTCGCAAAATCTTTCAATGTAGATAAGGTTATCGAATATCTAAAGCGTGCTCATTGTTATTGTTAGTAAACTGTTAGTAAGTTGTTAAATATGTTTATAAATGCCTGAGATTGTCTTCGACGTCCCAGGCACTAATAATATGACGTGCTTTTACCTCATTTTCTGCATACATTATGTCTCGGAATAACTTTAATGTATCTACCAAGGGTCTATCACTGTCATCGATAAAAATATACCTGCTTCCGCCACAAACTTTTTCTACCAGGGTCTGATCCAAAACATCGTTAAGAAAACGATTCCTTATCTCTTCCGTAAAGATATTAACTGCCTTATAATAAGCGATTGGTCCGGTATTTCCTACATAGAATCCACCCTGTTGAATATTATACACAAAATGTTTATGTTCTTTTTGAATGTATGCAAGTATCTTAATAGATAATGTCTTATCTTTATAGATTGGTGCTTTGATTCGCATCCACGGTTTCTTGCTATCCTTATCATATCCCCAGTTATAAATTTCCATATCAGGAAATGCATTATAAATGTCCGTTATAATGCCTTCGAACTTAACATAATCCTGCGGATTCTCTGTTTCACTTAATATATCTCTTTTAAAATCAAAACTCATAGTAATAAAAAACCCATCTACATGGGTAAATGGGTTTGGAGATTATTCATGGCAAAATCTTATTACATCATGCCCGGGATTCCACCTACTGGCATTGCTGGCGCTTGCGGTTCCTTTTCCTTCTTCTCAACAATGACACAGTTAGTAGTAAGAATCATAGAGGCAATACTTGCTGCATTCTTCAATGCATTCTTCGTTACCTTAACAGGGTCAATAATTCCATGTTCAACGAGATCATAGAACTTATCATCACGTGCATCATAACCCTGGTTTCCAGTGAGTTCCTTAACCTTGTTTACGATGACAGACGGTTCCTGTCCAGCATTTAATACAATTTGACGCATCGGTTCTTCGATTGCTCTGAGAACAATCTTCATACCAATCAACTGGTCTTCATCCAGCGGTTCCATCTTAATAGACTGTGCAGCACGGACAAGAGCAGTACCACCACCAGCAACGATACCTTCTTCAACTGCTGCCTTAGTTGCATGCAAAGCATCATCAACACGGTCTTTCTTTTCATTCATTTCTACTTCAGTTGCAGCACCAACCTTAATAACAGCAACACCACCTGCAATACGTGCAACACGCTCCTGGAGTTGTGCCTTTTCATATTCGGATTCAGTTGTTGCAATTTGATTCTTCAACTGAGTTACCAATGCATCAATATCTTCCTTTGCACCAGCACCTTCAATAATAGTAGTGTGGTCCTTAGTAATCTTAACAGTCTTTGCTGAACCAAGACATACTGGATCTGCTTCAGAGAGTTTAATACCAAGTTCATCGGCGATTAATTCGCCCTTAGTAATTACAGCAAGATCCTTAAGGTTATTCATACGTGAATCACCATAACCCGGAGCCTTAACAGCAGCAACGCGAAGAACTCCGCGGAGTTTATTCATAACAAGAGCAGCGAGTGCTTCAGAGTCAACATCTTCAGCAATGATGAGTAACGGTCTACCTTGCTGGTTAACATATTCCAACATGTTAATCATGTCCTGGAGAACACTGACCTTATGGTTTACCAGGAGGACATACGGATTCTCAAGTACGCATTCCATCTTCTCCGGGTTCGTAACGAAGTAAGGAGAAAGATAACCATTGTTGAATTGCATACCTTCAACGACATCTAATGTAGTTTCTGCAGTCTTAGATTCTTCAACTGTGATGACACCATCTTCACCAACACGATCTACTGCATCAGCAATTAAGTTACCAATTTCCGTATCACCATTAGCAGAGATAATACCTACCTGAGCAACAGCAGACTTATCCTTAACCTTAATTGCGTTCTTATTTAATTCTTCGATTAATGCATCGACAGTCTTATCAATACCAAGTTTAATTTCCATCGGATTAGCACCAGCAGCAACAGTCTTGAGACCTTCGCGTGCAATTGCCTGGGCAAGAACAGTAGCAGTGGTAGTACCGTCACCAGCAGCATCATTAGTCTTACTTGCTGCTTCCTTTGCCATCTGAGCACCTTGGTTTGCAAATTCATCTTCCAGGTCAATGGACTTTGCGACAGTAACACCATCCTTCGTAACAACCGGGGCATTTCCGCCCTTTGTAATCATAACATTTCGACCTGACGGACCAAGTGTAACCTTAACAGCATCTGCCAAAATGTTAACACCTTCCATCAGCTTCTCACGAGCTTCTACATCAAATTTAAGTACTTTTGCCATAATTTATTCCTTTTATATAAAAATCTGATATCAAATATAGTATTTTTTTACAATTCAGTAAATAAAAATTAATATTCTGGATATTTAATGAAAAAACCTAGGAATTAATCCTAGGTCTTAACAATATATAAAGGTTCTATCTGATTAGCGCTTCATTGCCTCAAGCTTAATAGCTTTCTTTTCTGCTTCAATCTTTTGACGGATCTTAGCACGGACAATGGTCATGATCGGTTCTTCAAGCAAGTCATAACGGGAATTGACCAACTTACCTACGAGGTAATCGGACTTTTCGTTGAGGTACTTACCCTTCTTAGCGAACTTATTCCATGCTTCAGACTTGGTTTCGTCATCCGGTTCTTCCTCTTCGGAACCACCTTCTTCACCACCTTCAGAAGATTCACCACCTTCTTCACCGCCTTCGCTGGATTCTTCACCACCTTTTTCCGAAGATTCACCACCTTCTTCTCCACCTTTTTCTTCACCTTCAGAAGATTCTTCACCGCCTTCGTCACCACCAAAGTCGAAATCATCTTCATTAGCTTCTTCGCCACCTTCAGCTTCACCGCCGAAATCTTCAGTAGATTCAGCTTCTCCACCTTCATCACCAGCAGCTTCTGCTTCCTTGCCGAGGTTATCAACCTTATCAGTTAAGGTCTGGATTGCAGTAGTAAGAGTTGCAAGAATATCCTTCAATTCGTTGTTGGTTTCGTTCTCTTCGCTTACACCGTCATCTTCTTTATCCTCTTCACCGCCCTTGAAATCTTCTTCATTGTCGGAATCTTCTTCTTCATCGCCAAAGTCAAGGGATTCTTCTTCTTCATCACCCTTTTCTTCCGGTTCTTCAGAGATATCCAAGTCTTCACTCGGTTCTTCGAGAGAAATATCGGTATCGTCGCTCTTTTCCTTATCTTCCTGCGTTTCTTCTGACGGAGTGCTGTCTACAGTTTGAGACTGCTCTTCTTCACCGTCAAGGAAAGAAGATTCGTCGAGCTTACGGCTCTTCTTCCACTTCTTAAATTCGATATCTTCTTTAATATTCATAAATTTTATCCCTTTATATATCGTTTTATATTTTATTTATAATAGTTTTAAAAACGTCCTTTTTTAGAGTGTATTTCGGTAAGAAACGAATTCCGGAGAGGCAAATAACTCATCAAATTTCTTTTCCAAAGCAAGACATTTCATAAAGTTCTTCTCTTCGTTACATACCAGACTACGCATATCGGACATGTAATTATCGAACGTTTCACGGTAATTTTTGCTCAATTTGAACAGATCCAATAATGCATGGGGAGCATAATTAGTCTTTAAAAGCTTAATAACATCCTTATCGAGAGTCTTAACAAACTTTTCCATAAGGTCTACTACGTTTTTAACTATTGGATCCTTCTTAATGGTTTCTACGTCACCATGAAGAATCTTGGGGATTAACAGTAAATATACCAACGGATTGTTTTCTACCGGGCTAAATTCACTGGATTCGTTCATCATGTAATCTTTCAACTTATTCATATTTATGTTCTCTTATTGTTATATTTTGCCGCAATAGTAGCTAAGGATATAGCCATCTGATTCAATGTATTCTTCATCTCCTTAATGTCTTCCTTAACCCCGTTGTTCTCTGCCATAAGATAATCGATATCTTTCTGTTTAAGTTCGTTTTCCTGTTTAAGCTTAGCAATTTCCATCAAAAGCTTTTCACTGGTATTATCCCTAGTTACAGATGTATTCTTACGTTGGATATAAATGATAACGTAAACTACAGCTGCAGCTATAATTGCTGTTGCATTGCCTGACTGAAATGCTGCTGTGATAAATTCTTCCATATTCTTATGCTCCCTTTATGTTTATTTATACCCCTTCGTTTGCTTCGCTCCAGTAATAGATATTATCCGGTGTACTACGTGATTCTTCAAGCGACACCTTGTAATTATACATAGGAGGATGATACTCATCTTTAAACTTGGCAGTTAAGTTAGCAAGCATTTCGATGTTATCATGGTTGACTTGAATACCGGAAAAGGCACGGTTGATCTTACCATTCAATTGTGTAATCTGACCCTGCAACTTATCTACACTGTCTGCACTGGCAAGAGGTATGGTATAATTGTTTGTTGCTTCTTCGACTGCAGCTACAGCCTTAGCAATATACTTTGAAACTCGTAACGGTCTTTCGTATGTACCGATACCAATTAAAGTACCGGAGAAGTCTCCATAACGTCCAGCATCATATGCCATGACTTCAGAGTCTGTCCATACATGGTATGATGACATGGCGGATTCCATAGCAGAGTAATCCACCTTATCATTTAAAGCATCGTATAATGCAGAAATATTTTCATATATGTTAGGAACATATCCAGCGGATAACCATATACCGGAATTAGCAGACACAAATCCTGATAGATCCTCAATCGTATCAGCATTTGCTAAAGCAGCAGAAAGGTCATCAGGATTGAATGCAAGTAATCCACTCAAACTAGAATAACTATTCCATAAGTCTGCATCGGCACTGGTAACACATATACAGTCCGATTCACCATGGTTACAGCAATCATAATCCCACGGTACTTCATGTGCCGGTTCAGAATCATTCCATCTTCTCCAACCCCAACGAGGCCAGTCAGCATGAGGCATATTTGGCCAATCTGGGAAATGCGGAACATTATCCGGGCCATAATGTCTGTAATATATGTCCATCCATTCTTGTTCTGTCATATATTATTTATAATTATTAAAAAACGCCCTTTTTAGGAGCGTTTTTCAAGGCATTTCTTATTATTAAAGGTACTTAGAAGCAATACGTTCTGCCCAGGAATGCTGTGGTTCAGCAGGTTTTGCTGGTGCAGGTTGATTCTTTTGAACATTCGGTTGCGGCTGCGGAGGAACATTACGATTCGTATTATTGTTAATATTATCCAATCCATTACCCTTACGTACTGTCAAACCTGCATTCGTAACGACTTCCAATGCCTTACTAATGTCATCGCGGTTTACACGCGGTTGCTGGGTATTAGGATTGGCCTTACGAACATCATATCCATGTGCCTTAGCAATGTTCTTTGCCTGTTCAATACGGTCTTCAGGAAGCTTGACGTCATAACCTGCTTCTCTTGCGACTCTCTTTGCTTGTAAGATCTGATCTACTGTGTATTCACTCATTTTATTTTCACCTCATTTTTATTAGTTAACTAAAGAATTTCTTTATTTATATTAAACAAATACCTTATCATTGTAACGTTTTGCACCATCCGGATTACGTAACCAACCATTAATCATGTTACTGATTGCAATGCATTCCTTAGAGAAATCACTGTCCGGGTTCGTTTTAATTTCAATTGCTGCTTCTGCAAGCATGTAAACTTTATTTTCATCCATTACTAAAGAATGTCCAACAGGAATATTGGCAGTAAATTCGATGACCTTAGGTTCATCAAGTTTTTCACCTTCTTTTTCCAAGTCATCATTAACCAACCATCTGTTACATCCATATACTAACCATACGTTACCTTCGTCATCGGTTTCATACGATTCAAGGAAATTGACAGACGGTGAATGTTTGGTCCTATCTCTCCAAATCTTCTTGAGCTTTTCCTTTTCCATGTGGTATTTCTGGACAAGACTATGTTTCTCCCATCTACCTTCTTTAATGTCTGTCCATGTCATTCCACCCGGGAATAAGTGTTCAGAGAGATTCACTGCCTTCTCTGCTGCTTTCAATTTCTGCGGATCGACGCACTTATCATATGCATCGTCTACCTCTAACTGGAGTTGCTTTGCCATCTTCTTTGCACCTTCAAGTGGTCCATAGATGGAATTCTTATACTCCTTCGATAAGTCGTACCCTTCACCATCCTTCTGTAACTTGAGCTTGGCCATAGCATCCTGATAGAAATTATCTGCTGTTGCAATTTCTGCACAAGATGCAGAGTCATCAAATGCACAGGTAAAGAAGGACATGAGTTTCTCTAACCAATCAATAACACCCCAGTCGATAACCGTGTTAAGGTATTCTTCTGCGAGTAATTTTAATCTCTTCCACTGTCTGGTAATAAATGCAAGGTATTCTTCTACTGCACCTTTAATGAAGTTAAACAACTGTTTAATATATGATATACCAAATTCTACAGTGAATCCTGCTTCACATATCAATCTTCTGAACTGATCAAAGTCTTTTGCTGCTTGGGCAATAGCTGCTAATTGATTCGGAAGCTTTGATGTCTTGCATTGACTATCCATCCAGTCACGAATCTTACGTACCAACCAGGAGTTCTCATCGATTAACTCTGCAAGTAATGCAAGGCAGTTCCATAACTTACCACACCATAACCAGTCGATCTTCCCTAGTGTTGCAGAGTATAACATGTCCATTAACTCTTTCTCATACTGTTTCACCAGTTTAATCATAACAGACATGGTTTTATCCATGAGTATACGACATGTATTCATTAACGCAGCTGCTAATGAATCAACCTTTTTGATAAGATTTTTTGCAATTTGAATGAATCCTTCTACAGTAGTTCTTATCAATTCAAGTGAACCATAAAGATATGTACAGACTAAACTTGCTACTCCCATATGCGTTATTTATAGTTTTCCGCTGGATAAAAATAAAAAGAGCATAATATACCCTTATGACTTTAATAATCGTAATTGGAATTATTTACTGGATGTATATTCTGGATGTGTTTTTAGATCGCTTTTAGAAAGTTATTTAATGATCTATTTTATAAAGTGTTTTTATTGACTAGGAGTTAAAATACCTTGACTGGAGACAATAAGCCTATCCAGGTCAGAATAGGCTACAAGGTTAAAACACCCTGCTATCGACTTTCGGGATTTACTCATAGGCTTACGGGAAGGTCATCCGGTACTCCGACTACATCCTATGATACCAATGGCGGCTATATGTTTGAATCGTTACTTCAAACTTCATTGTCAGCGCTCGACTGTCCGGGTATAGCAAGGCCATACGCAGCCAGTCCGATTTTGGGAACTTTGACTCAGTTCCTCAGCGGCCTACCCTCTACCGACAGTTCCATTGAGTTGGTCTTCGCTCCGAGGAATAGGACTTTAGCATGTCTGGTAAACCCATTATATACAGTATTACCGTAGATTGACTGGGGGCTTTCGCCAATGTATTTATAAAAGTTTCTCAGCGGAACCTTTATTCCCAGTTCTGAATATATCAGGTTCGTCACAAATATAGTATTATATTCTCATTTTTATCTAATTTTTCAATAAAATTCTGAATATTTCTGTTAAATAATCTTTAAATATTTAAAAAAGTTTGCATAAATTCCTATTCTTTTCTATATTTAACGTCAAAGTATGTATATAGAATTTAGAAAATTAACATTCTGCAATATAATGTCTTATGGTGCATCTGGTGCTGAAATCAACTTTCATACTGGATTAAATACCATCAAAGCAGTAAATGGATCAGGTAAATCGTCCATTCTGGATGCATTAACCTTCGTTCTCTTTGGTAAACCGTATAGAGATATCAAACTTGCTGAACTCATCAATTCATCAAACGGAAAAGGTCTTGAGGTTACAGTAGAGTTTAAAATAGGTACGGACCTGTACACTATTACCAGGGGATTAAAACCCGCAATCTTTAATATAACCAAGAACGGAAAAGATCTTGACTTACTGTCATCAAAGAAATTGAATCAGGATGAAATCGATAAGTTACTCGGTATCAACCTTAGACTTTTCAAGAACATCGTGGCAGTTGCTGTTACAAATAACAAACCATTCCTGTCCATGCCTATCGGTGAGAAACGTGCATTGATTGAAAACATCTTCAACATAGATGTTCTAGGTCTTATGTGCAAAGATGTCAAGAAAAGGAAGTCAGTAGCTACTTCAGAGTTCGGATTAAAGAATACCGAGCTTACTGGCGTCAACCGACAGATTGAGGATAACCGACGTTACATAGAGAACATGCAGAGCTACATTGCATCGTTCAATGAAGTAAAAGATTCTAACATTGCACGTTTGAATAAAAATATAGCAACTTATAAAGAAAAAATAAGTCGTTGTATTAAAAATATATCTATAGCAGATACCAAGATTAAAGAACTGGAATCAAAACTTGGTGAAGGTCCTGACCAGCAGTACGGTGAACGTTTAAACCTTGAGATAGGAAAATTGTATTCCGTAATAGAACGAATCGAATCCACATTGGATAAGTTGAAGAAATCTCCATGCTGTCCAGTATGTAACAGTCCGTTAGATGAAGGACATGCAAAGAAACATATTGATGAAATGGTTGCTGAGAAGCAAGAAGTGGAAAAAGTTAAGCTTCCTGGATTACTCAAGCAGTTTGAGGATTATCGCAAGGAATTAGAGAAATTCCGCAAAGACAAGGAATTCATTCAAACTATAAAGGATAAGGTTCGAATCGAGGAAAATACCAAGTCTACGTTGGAAACAGAACTTACTGATACGGAAGATTCATTATCTCAGGAAACGGATAAGCAATGCCCGGCAGACTTAACAGAGTACCAGGAAAAACTTAATGCTCTGGAAGAAACTGTACAAGCACTGGAAACAGAACTTACTGAACTGGAAAAGAAGATTAACCTAGATAATGAGTTGATTAACATTCTTGGTGACGATGGTATTAAAACATATTTCTTCAAGAAACTGGTTACAATACTTAATAAGAACGTTAACCGATACTTGGAAAAGTTTGAGTTGAAGAATACCACGATGACGTTCGACGATCAGATGCAGGAAACTATGATGACGAATATGGTTAATAGAACCTATTCCAGTTACTCGTCTGGTGAACGTACCCGAATCGACATGAGTATCTTATTGTCATTCTTCGATATCAGTAGATTGATTTCCAACTGGTCATGCAACATACTCTTTATAGATGAATTGCTGGACCAGAATATTGACCAGTCAGGTATTGAACAGTTCGTTTCTACTTTACATAATCTTATTTGTGAAAATAAGAAAAAGCTTGGCATATACATAATATCGCATAAGCTTAATGAACTTAAGGTACAGATTTCTAGTACCATTTTAATAAAGAAAATTCACGATTACAGTATATTAGAGGAGATTACTAATGGATAATAATTGGCAACAAGTATCATTGCTGGAAGCAAAGTATCTTACCCAGAGCGGTAAGTTCAGGTGTGAAACAGATGTAGATCCGTTCGCAATGGAAGAACAGAAATTCATTCTTAAAGAAAACGATAAGGTCAGATTTAAATTCAAAATGGTCATGAGCGATCCAGTAAAATACTATATTTACCCGATAGTAAACGGTAATGGTGTTACTGTTAAAGAACTTAAAGATGCAGCAGGTATTGCGGAGAGTGAATGCAAATAGGAATGATTGCCGATCTACATTTCGGAATCAAGAAAGCAGATCCTACCTTTATGGAATCGCAGTTTAGATTCTTTACTGAACAGTTAGTTCCTGAATTGAAGAGTAAAGGTATTAAGGACTTATGGATTCTTGGTGATGTGTTTGATACCAGACAGTCACTGTCAGTATTGGTGATTAACAAAGTTATCGAATTGTTCCGAGATGTTTTAACTGATTTCAATATAAAGATTATTGTTGGAAACCATGA
>Ga0247610_10001528_pt1 | contig 28704 bp, 24 predicted proteins | sample 174DNAGHGhighgp2_FD_193483 | JGI IMG/M metagenome (GOLD analysis project Ga0247610, IMG submission 193483) | Sheep rumen microbial communities from Palmerston North, Manawatu-Wanganui, New Zealand - 1742 DNA GHGhigh gp2 | ecosystem: Host-associated > Mammals > Digestive system > Stomach > Rumen...
TGTGGCTGCCTTCGCAGGTGGGTATGGTGGAGAAGGTGCCACGACCCTCCATGGCGTCGATGGCGTTCTTGCAGATGTTCTCGATGACCCATTCGAAGAGGTAGCGGTTGATGGCGACGATGACGGGACGGTCGGGGAGGGTAGTGACGAACTGCACTTTGCGTGGACTACGCTTCTCCATATAGGTCAGTGTGTGGCGCAGCACCTCGCAGATGTCCTCGTCTTTCAGTTCGGGGACACTGCCAATCTTGGAGAAGCGTCGTGCTATGGTGTCAAGTCGGTCGATGTCCTTGCGTATCTCGCCGAGGTAGGGCTCTTCAAGTGTCTTGCCCTCGAGGTAGTCGGCCCATCCGCTGAGCGAGGAGATGGGGGTGCCCAGCTGGTGTGCGGTCTCTTTGGCCATGCCTACCCATACGCGCTGCTCCTCGTCGCTGCGCGCGGTGCGGAAGAGGTTGTAGGAGACGAGAAGGAGGATGATGGCTATGAGGAGGTAGAGCAAAGGAATGATGCGCAGCAGTTTGAGGAGTGGTGTGCTTTCGTAGTAGACGTATGCCTGTTTGTGGTTGGCGAGGCGGACGGGGATGGGGTCGTTCTCGTTGGCCATTTCCTTGAGTTTACGTTGCAATTTGCTTTCGGTGTTGAAGTCGTCAGGGTTGATGTTGCCCGAGCCGAGGATGTTCCGTCGCAGGCTGTCGACGACGATGACTGGGACGAAGACGCTGTTGTTGGTGACTTCGGAAAGGAAGGATTGATTGAGGTTGTCGAGGGCGTTGCGCATATCGCTGTATATCTGCGACTCGCGGTAGAGGAGTGTGAGCGGTATGCCCCATACCTTGTAGTGGAATGGTGGGTTGCCGGCGAAGAAGCAGAGCAGTTCGGGGCTGATTTTTGTGCCGATGAGTCGTCCGTCGTCACGTGGTGTGGGGGCTATGTTGCCGCATGAGGTGATGACGGAGTCGCGGTCGATGATGATGAAGGGTGTTCGGCTGGAGTCGACGATGTAGGAGACGTAGCTGAGATAAAATTCTGCGTCGCTGCCGAGGTCCTGCTTGTTGAAGGACTGGAGGACGTCAATGTAGAGCTTGACTTTGCGTCGCTCGTCGATGGCCACTTCGTTGAAGAAGGTCTCGGTGGAGGTCATGAGCTCTGCTTTCTGCCCTACGGCGTTAGCCCATAGGCGCACTTTCTCCTGCTCGGATTGGCGTATCTGCTTCGCGAAGCGGTTTATGGTCCATAGGGCTGCGAGCCCGAGAACAATGGTGGCGCTGATGACAATCCATTTGCCTTTGCGGTTGCGACGGTAAGACATGGCTTTGATTTTAACTTTAACTTTATCTTTAACCTTTGGATGCGGAAATGTAAAAATGATTTCGAATTTCGCATTTCAAAATCCGAAATCATCATTCCACTCGTATGGTTTTAGCAGGCTGGATGTGAGAGATATAGGTGGAGGGAAGCAGCAGTGCGAGAAGGCAGAGGAGGGCGGTGGCGATGCTGATGAGGATGAAGAAGAGTGGGTCTGTCTCGATGGGGACATACGACATGGAGTAGCTGGCAGTGTCGAGCTTGACGATGTGCAGGTTCGACTGCAGCAGGCAGAGGATGAGTGCCAGTGCGTCGCCGATGAGGATGCCTTTGGCAATGATGGCGGCGGATTTGAGGAGGAATATGCGGCGGATGGAGCGGTCGGAGGCTCCAAGGGTCTTGAGGATGCCTATCATGGAGGTCTTCTCAAAAATCATGATAAGGAGTGCGGAGATGACGGAGGCGGCGCAGACGAAAGCCATGATGGTGAGAATTAGGATGATGTTGGAGTTGAGGAGGTCGAGCCATGCGAACATGGAGGGTTGCTCTTCGCGTATGGAGGTGACGGCGAGGTCGGGACGCGTGACGCCTTTGATGTTGAGGAGCGCATCGTCGAGGTTGTCGAAGTCGTCGAGGGTTATCTCATAGCCTGCCACTTCGCCGTTGTTCCATCCGTTGAGGGCTTGTATCTGCGCTATGTTGCCAACGATGTAGTGGTCGTCGAACTCGCTGAGGTCGGTGTTGTAGATGCCGACGATGGTGAAGGCGCGTGCGCGGTAGTTGTTGCCGGTCCAGAAGTAGGTGCGTGCCTTGTCGCCGGTGTCGATGAGCAGTTTGGAGGCGAGGCTCTGCGAGATGATGATTTCGTTGCGAGCTGTGGAGTCGGTACGGAAGAGCCGTCCTCGCAGCAGGTGCTTGGCAAAGAAAGTGCTGTCAAATCCTGCGCCGAGGCCTTTGAAGATGATGCCTTGTATCTGGTCGTCGGTCTTGATCATGCCACCCTTGTAGGCATAGGGTTGCAGGTGTGCGACGCCACGGGTGGCGGCCATCGCCGCCACCTCGTCATCGCTGATTATCAATGGTATCTCGTCGTAGTCGTTCACCCATCCGTAGCTGCGGACGGTGATGTGCGAGCCGAAGCCCACCACTTTTCCCCTTATCTCGCGCTGGAAGCCGCGCAGTATGCATACGGCCATGAGCATGACGAGGACGCCAAGGGCGATGGTGTAGGTGGCTATGCCGACAAGGGGACGGCTGAAGCCGTCGCGCCCTTTGTCGTGTTGGAGCATTCGCTGCGCTATTCTTCGTTCGTACGACATGGGTGAGACGAGGAGAGCTTAGAAGGCAAGGGCAATGGCCATGAAGTCGTCGGCATTGAGCGAGGCGCCGCCGATGAGTCCGCCGTCAACGTCGGGATTGGCGAAGAGCTCTTTGGCGTTGCTGGGCTTGCAGCTGCCACCATAGAGGATGCTGGTGTCGTCGGCCACCTGTTTGCCGTATTTCTCGGCTATGAGTGAGCGGATGAAGGCGTGGATTTCCTGTGCTTGTTGGGGGGTGGCCGTCTTGCCGGTGCCGATGGCCCATACAGGCTCGTAGGCTATGACCACCTCGCCGAACTGCTCGGCACTGAGGTGGAAGAGGCCGTCGCTGATCTGGCGGCGCACGACGTCGAACTGCTTGCCGGCTTCGCGCTCCTCAAGCACCTCGCCGCAGCATACGATGGGGCGGATGTTGTGTGCCAGAAGCTGGTCGACTTTGCGGGCTACGGTGGCGTCGGTCTCGCCGTAGTAGGAGCGGCGTTCGCTGTGACCTACGATGCAGTAGGGTATCTCCATGGATTCCAGCATCTCGGCGCTGACCTCGCCGGTATAGGCACCCTTCTCGTTGTCGTTGACGTTCTGAGCGCCGACGGCGAAGTAGGAGTCGTTGCTGTAGTCGGTGCACATCTCCAGATAGGGGAATGGGGGGCAGAGAATCATGAGGGTGTTCTCGCCCAGCTCCTTCTCCTCGAGTTTGTTCATGATGTTTTCGACAAGCTCGTCGGCCTCGTCGAATTTCTTGTTCATTTTCCAGTTGCCTGCTACAATATTTTTTCTCATGGTTTTAAATGTTGTTTATTTGTTTATAGATTAATTGTTTAATAATTACGAAAGACATTAATAATGTTTTGTCATTGGTCTTTTTCGATGTAGACTTGCATGCCCACGAAGGCGTAGTTTTCCTTGAGATGGATAATGTCCTCGTCGCGCATGCGGATGCATCCCTCGCTGCCTCTTCCCGGCACACTGTAGCGGTTGCCTGTGCTGCCGTGGATGCCTATGCCGTTGCCGACGAAATTGCCCCTGAGGCGCAGAAACCAGTTGCCGTAGGCTGGCATCATGCCACGTCCGTCGCCGAAATCGTGCTTCCAGCCTGAGGCGTCGGCTATTTCGCAGATGGTGAAGGGTGTCCCGTCTTGGCTTTCGGGAGTGCGGCAGTCGCCTTCGCACTGCTTGTCGCCTGTGACGGCACCGAGGCAGACGGGATAGGCGGCCACAACGACATCGCCGGTGCAACGCTGTTCGCAGACGTACAGAGTGCGTCGTGGCTTTGAGATGTTGATGAACAGGTTCTTATGCATCACCACAGGACGGTAGACGGTGCGGTCGTAGACATGTCCAACATTCGACGTGGGCGAGTTATACCCACTGGTCTGCTGGCAATTGGCGCAGACGGCGACAGCAAGTGCAAGGGGTAATATGATGTGATGCGGACGGATAGGCTGAACGGGTTAAGTGTTGACAGACTGTTGGTTGGCTTACTGCTTGGCTCTGCGAATGCCCTCGAGCTGCCACTGCGAAGGGGCCCTGTCGGCCTGCTCAGGGTGTTTGCGTTCGTATTGCTCGATGAAGGGGAGCAGCGACTTGGAGGGGAGCGTCTTATTCATTATTATCCTGCGGTCGGCGTTGAGGATTATCATTGTCGGCGCGCCGTGCACGTTGTAGGCCTCCTGATAGTCGATGTTGACATTGGAGCCACCGACATTGACGAAAGGCAGTTTGTGCTGGCGGACGTAGTTGAGCCATTTCGGCACATCGCTCTCGTAGCCGACGGCGTAGACCTCGAAGATTTTGTTGCCGGCGTTGCTGAGGGAGTCATAGAGGGTCTTCAATTCGGCAGTCTGTTTCTTGCAGTGGTTGCAGTCGGGGTCCCAGAACCAGAGGATGACATATTTCTGAGGAAAGGCATGAGACGAGATCCAGTCCTTGGGGTCGGGCGACTGGTTGGTGTCGGCCATCAGCAGTTCCTGTCCCATGGCGCCGATGAGCGACTGGCTGAGGAAGTCGATGCTCTGCTTTTTGGAATAGAGGTCGGCCTTGGAAGCCCAGGGGCAATGTCCGGCGAGGTAGTAGTCGCGTACCAGGTTCACATACACCTGATCCCATCCTATATTTTTGGTGCTGCGCTCGTAGTTGGGCGTGATGAAGTCGAGGAAATAGCGCAGCATGGTGCTGTCTTTGACGACGCGGTCGAGTACCAGATGGGCGTAGCGCGTGATTGTGTCGGCGTCCTGATGATAGAGTATGCCGAAGAAATAGTAGTTCATCTTGTCGAACAGATGAGGGGTATAGATGAGCGAATGGTCTGTGAGGTCGACATTGTCCCAGTAGTGAGTGCGGTAGTAGCGAGCCTGCCATTCGCGCAGGTTGGTGTCGGCACTGCCGGCAGGAATCTGCTCGGGAACATTGATGTTGGTGAACATATTTATAAGGTTGGAGAAGAGCCGCGAGCCGTTCTTTGACAGATAGTCGTTCTCGAATTTTTTCATTTCGGCAGACAGATTCTCCATATCCTTTTTGGCGCCGTCGGCGTCGCTCTTTTTCTTCTCGTTGATTTCCTTCGACTTGGCATGTGCCCAATCCTGCTTGGCCATATATTCGAACATGAGGGCGTTGGCTTGCGACCCCGTGACCTTCATGCTGGCGTTTGATATAGTCTGGTCGCAGGAGATGGAGAACTTGTGACTGTCATCTATCACGATGTCAACCATTTTCTTCTTTTGACCGTCGAGAATGGTATAGACGCCTTTTTTCAGGTCTTTGTTGCCCGCGAAGGAGACTTTATGGTTTGAGGCAATCGCCGAGTCGACCAAAATGAACGTGTTGCGGAAATGCTGAGCGAGATAGTGTTTGCCGTCGGCGACGGCAGGAGTCTCAAAGCTAATCTTGTATTTCTGTGCTTTGACGTCGCAGAATGAGAGGACGGTGAGTACAAGAAACAGTGTGAAAGATAGTGTTTTGTGGTTCATTACTTATGATTGGATTTTTTTTATTTATTATCAATTATTAATTGTGCGGTAAACATAACGGCGAAGTTGTCCAAAAAATTGTTCAGATGGTATGTTGATTTTTTGGGTGTCAGCTGATATGCCGCCGCCACACCGACATCGAGCATGCCCCAGCGTAGCAGTCCATCGATGCCTATGGCCGGTTCCAGCAGCCCGTCGCCAGGCTGTGTGACATGAAGGTATGTGGGGAAGCCCTGACTGTCAATGGCTATCAGGCGAGTGTCGGCATTGCCGGTGACCGAGTCGCCGTACAGGATGCCCCACATGGCGCCGAGCTGCACGAAGGGATGCGGTTTTGACACTGCCAGATTCCAAAGGCTGCGTCCGGTGGTGTATCTTATGTTTGCCAGCAGGAAAGCGTCGGTCATGAACGAGTTGGGACGGACGGTGAGGAAGGTGTTGTAGAAATAGTAGCGGCTGCCACCGGTGCCACCGAGGTCGAAGATGCGCGAGAGGGGAGCGTCGCCGAGAACGGTGCCTCCTTGTGCGAACAGGGAGAGGCGTCCGCGGTTGTCGCTAAGTTGTATCTTGTTGGCATATTGAGCGATGAGCCGGAAGAAGTCAGCGCGAATGAATGTGTCGTCATTCCCGTCGGTGAGTGACGGGGATGAAAGAGCGGTTAAAAGGTTGAAAGTCCAGTGTTTGCCCCACCAGAGGACGATGTTTATCTCGTTGAAGTCGCAGCTCTTCATCTTGTCCTCCTCGTTGATGGTGGGGTAGAGGAGCGTCGACTCTGTGAAGAGCGCTCTTTCGCGCGAGTGGCGCAGTTCCAGCAACACTTCGGAGGGACCGTCGAAGTCAATCAACATGCCTGCGGCAATGCGGTCCACCATGCTGTATCGCGACGAGAAATAGGTGCTATTTGCCGAGGTGTTTAGGATGTTGTAACTCTCGAAGCTGTGACCGCCAATGCGTTCAAGGTCATGATGATAGTCCAGATAATACTTTCTGACTTTGTTGCGAGGAAATTGTAGTTCTGCCCGCGCGCCATACTTCCACGCGTGGTCCAGCGTTCCGCATCCGGCGTATGCCTCGGCATAGAAAGCATTCTGAAACAGAGTGCCGTAGCGGTTGTCGTAGTGCAGAGGGGTGGAAATATTGAAACCGGCGCCAAAGCGGTTGTGCTCGTAGCCGTTGTAGTTGTACAGCCGGTTGATGTCGAAATTAATGCTGGTGCGGTTCCACACATGATTAATCCGCAAATTCTGAGCACCGAGGCTGCAAAAAAACGACAGAGACAATGCTAATATGCAGATTTTTATCATGTTGGGCATGGTGAAACGATTGTGTTATAGAAGACAAAAATAGCCAAAAAAGAGCAATGGGCAAAATTTATTTTGTTGTGTTGCTGTTTTTTATTATTTTTGCAATTTGTCGTCATTGTGCGTTGCATGTGTAGACTTTTTATTATCAACATCTTCAACTTCCGAATATTGTATATTAATATATAGAAATCAATTAAAACAAAACATAACGATGAACTACGATCTTATCGTCATAGGTAGCGGTCCCGGAGGATATGTGGCCGCCGTGAAGTCAGCCCAGATGGGCATGAAGACAGCTGTTGTGGAACGTGAAAATCTGGGTGGCATCTGCCTGAACTGGGGTTGCATCCCCACCAAAGCGTTGCTCAAGAGCGCTCAGGTGTACAACTATATCAACCATGCCGCCAGCTACGGCGTCAATGCTCAGCCCGCCGAGGCCGACCTGCAGGCAATGGTACAGCGTTCGCGCGGAGTAGCTGAGACAATGAGCAAGGGCGTTCAGTTCCTGCTGAAAAAAAACAATGTGGATGTCATCATGGGTGCCGCCAAAGTGATGCCCGACCACAAAGTGGAGGTGACTGATGCCGAGGGCAACGCCACGGTTTATGAGGCACAGCATATCATCATCGCCACCGGTGCCCGCAGCCGCAACCTGCCCAACCTGCCGCAGGACGGCAAGCACATCATCGGCTACCGTGAGGCTATGACGTTGCCTTTCAAGCCGAAATCGATGGTCGTCGTAGGCAGCGGTGCCATCGGAAGCGAGTTCGCTTTCTTCTATCAGAGCATTGGTGTGCAGGTGACGCTCGTGGAGTTCATGCCAACCATCCTGCCCAACGAAGACGAAGACACCAGCGCCAATGTGGCTCGCAGTTTCAAAAAGATGGGCATGAAGGTTATGATGAGCGCATCGGTCGAGAAGGTTGATGTTGAGGGCGATGTGTGTCATGTGCATATCAAAGACAAGAAGGGCTCCGAGGTGCTGGTCGACTGCGACGTGGTGCTGTCGGCCGTAGGTGTCATCACCAATCTTGAGAACATGGGCCTCGAGGAGACCGGTATTGCCGTCGAGCGCACCAAGATTGTCGTCGACGACTACTACCGCACCAATGTGCCTGGCTATTACGCCATTGGCGATGTGGTCCACGGTCCGGCACTGGCACATGTGGCAAGCGCCGAGGCCATCTGCTGTGTCGAGAAAATTGCCGGCGGCGAGCCCGAAAAGGTCAACTACAGCAACATTCCCGGCTGCACCTACACCACACCTGAGGTCGCCAGCGTTGGCATGACCGAGAAAAAGGCCATCGAGGCAGGTCACGAGGTGCTTGTCGGCAAATTCTTCTTCAAAGCCAGCGGCAAGGCCACCGCGGCCGGCAACAACGACGGTTTCATCAAGATGGTCATCGACAAGCAGACAGACCAGATACTGGGAGCCCACATGTGCGGCGACAATGTCACAGAAATGATTGCAGGCATCGTCACAGCACGTCAGAACGGCCTGACAGCCAAACAAGTGGCTTCGTCAATTCATCCGCACCCCACCATGTCGGAGGCCATCATGGAAGCCATTGAGGCAGCCTACGGCAAAGCCATCCACGGCTAATTGCTTTTGCAATTCATTGTTTTATACCAACAATACTCAAATAACTAATTGTCAATCATTAGTCACAGACACAATGAAAATAGCCAATCTTTTTCGTCCTCGTCTGACTGTCGCCGAGGGTTTGCGCCTGCCAGTTCAAAGGCATTTCTACTATTCCACATTCGGAGTGCGTGGCCGTCACGACAATACGGCGCTGCTTTCGGCATTTGTGTGCGAGGACAAGCCAGGTACTGGCTTCTTCGTGCGAAATACTGAAAGTCATAGCTATAGGCGTTTTGTATCGGCGTGTCGCAAGAAGAACGAACAGAACCTGCTGACACTCCTCCTTCACAAGGAACCGGACTTCGACAAGGAGTACGAGCTTGTGAACAAAACCTTTGATACTGTCAACGACCCCATTGCGCGCAACATACTGTCGTGCTACCAGAACGTGCTGGGCATGGCCAAAGAGGAGGAGGAACTGCAACGCATAGTCCGTGCTTTGAAGGACAGGATACACGAGCATCCCGACAAAGGCCTTGTGAGTGTGATGACGCACTACAAGTCGAGCATTGCCAGCCTGGAACGCGACGTGCGCTCCGCACAGCTCAACGTCGGCAAGACGATGAGCGAGGAGCAGCAGGCTGAATGGGCTAAGGTGGTCGAGAACTTCCACAAGCTGATTGACGCCCGCCGCGTGTGGTCGGTGTCGTTGGAAGACGGCAGCCCGTCGTACACGCAGGTGTTCTTCGACTTGGGTATCTTCGACTATATCCAGTCACCCGGTGGCACATTGGTAATGCGCGACCACAAGGGAATCCGTTATTATCTATATCCGTCGTACATCGTCGCGGCACGATCGTCGGTCGATTTCGATGTCTATCAGCTGAAAGATATTGAGATGAAATTCTCAGTGGTCGATATCTCGACACTCGCCGTTCGTCCGCATTTCAACAGTCACAGCCGCAAGTCGAAACGCCATGTTTCACATGATGCGCTGAGCACGTTGTATGGCACATCCAACCAACAGGTGATGGGTGAGATAATTATTCCGAAACTGGATTTGCGCTTTTATGTCAACCGTACTGGTCCTGCGGAGGATTTCATCAAGGCCTATGATGCATACGTGAAACGCAAATTCTAATACAGGCTTTCAAGAATACGCCCGCCTTCAATGAAGAAGCACCACACATACAAGTTCAATCCGCACACCTTGTCATACGAGAAGGTCAAAACATCTTTTGCCGACAAGCTGAAAAAAATCTCTTTTTCAATAGCTTTCGGCATTGTGCTTGGTGTGGTGCTTCTTGTCATCGGGCTCCACGTTTTCGACTCGCCGAGGGAACGCAAACTGAAGCGCGACCTGTCGGCTATGGAACGGCAGATGAGCAACATGCGCGAGGTCATCAAGCGGAATGAGGCTGTCCTTGCCGACCTTGAAAATCGCGACAACAGCATCTATCGCACACTCCTCGAGGCTGAGCCTATCGATGATGAACAGCGCCGCTCTGGCATTACCGGAGCCTCATACGACGAACTGGATGGCATTGACCAGTCAGACCTTGTAAAACAGACCGCCAAACGTCTGGACGATTTCACCAAGCGCCTTTATGTGCAGTCGAAGTCGTTCGACGAGGTCTATCAGATGGCCAGCACCAAGAAGGAACGTCAGGAGCATATCCCGGCCATCATGCCTATCGAGAAGAACAAATGCAGCGTCATATCTGGCTTCGGCACCCGTTATCATCCTATACTTCACTACCGCCGCATGCACACAGGAGTGGATCTCTCGGCCAAGAAGGGCACACCCATCTATGCTACCGGCGACGGCGTTGTGGAGGTGGCCGGTCGTGGCGACGAGGCTCTCAGCGGCTATGGCATCGCCGTGGTAATCAATCATGGCTACGGCTACAAGACGCTGTATGGACACATGAACGACGTGAAGGTGCGTCATGGACAGAAGGTGAAGCGTGGCGAACTGCTGGGCCATGTGGGCAACACGGGTCTCGCCTCGGGACCTCATTGCCACTATGAGGTGTGGCTCAACGGTAAGAAAATAAATCCTGTATACTATTTCTACAACGACTTGACACCTAACGAGTACGAGCAGGTGATTGAAGCCGCCAACCAGGAGAACCAATGTCTGTCATAATAGATGATAATGCCGGTTTCTGTTTTGGTGTGGTCAAGGCCATCGCCGCCGCCGAGGAAAAGCTCGCCGCAGGCAACGGACTCTATTGTCTGGGCGACATAGTGCACAACAACGAGGAGGTGCGCCGTCTCTCACTCATGGGACTCCACGTGATTGGTCATGACGATCTGGAGCATCTCCCGGACAGCACCGTGCTGATACGCGCCCACGGAGAGCCACCTTCGACCTACCAGAAGGCACGTTCGCAGAATATCAACCTCATAGACGCCACATGCCCCATTGTGCTGGCATTGCAAAAGAAGGTGCGCGAGGGGTATGAGTCCATGCGCAACAACAACGGGCAGGTCGTCATCTTCGGCAAGCCAGGACATGCTGAGGTGATAGGTCTTAACGGGCAGACGGACAACACAGCCATCATAGTGCCTTCGCCCGACGATGTGTCGGAAATCGATTTCACGCGTCCCATCCGCCTATACTCACAAACCACCAAAAGCAGAGAGGATTACGGCAGGCTTGTTGCGACGATAGAAAGAAAAATCAAGGAGACGGGCATCGCCAATCCCGACTTCGTGGCGCACAACACCATCTGCAGCCGTGTAGCCAACCGTGCAAAGCAACTTGAGAGTTTTGCACGCAGCGTTGACCTACTGCTCTTCGTGTCGGGCAAGAACTCGTCGAACGGGCACTATCTGTATGAGTACTGCCTGAAGGTTCAGCCCAATACGCGCATGATTGCCGCGGCGTCTGAGGTACAAAGCGAATGGCTGAAAGATATTGACAGGATTGGCATCACTGGCGCCACGTCCACACCACGCTGGCTCATGGAACAGGTGAGGGACCGCGTGGAAAAAGAATCATTGTAGAGGGCGTTCCTGCAACAGCGGGACATAAACGAAAATTACAAGAGATGTACATAGAACGACTGCAATTGTCAAATTTCAAGAACTACGAAACTCTGGATGTCGATTTCTCGAACAACGTGAATTGCCTTGTCGGCAACAACGGTGCCGGAAAGACCAACCTGCTGGATGCTCTCTATTATCTCTCGTTCTGCAAGAGCTATTTCAACCCTATCGACACACAGAACATCAGGTCGGGAGCCGATTTCTTCGCCATCCACGGCCATTACCGTCAGGAGGGAGAGGTGTCGAAAGATGCTCTGGCCGTATCTTGCACTTTGCAGCGTGGACAGTCCAAGAAGATGAAGTTCAACAAGAAGCAGTGCACGACATTCTCTGAGCACGTAGGCCGTCTGCCTTTGGTCATTGTCACCCCGAGCGACCAAAGCCTCATACTGGGTGGCAGCGATGTGCGCCGCAAATTCATCGACGGCATTCTGGCGCAGGTCGACAAAGGCTACCTGCAGATGCTGCTCGCCTATCAGAAAGCTCTGGAACAGCGCAACCGACTTTTGAAACAGTTCTACGAAAACCGTTATTTTGAAGACGATGCCATTTCGTTGTGGGACGAGCAGTTGGTACGTTATGGCACACCCATCATCGCCGCCCGCCGTCAGTTCATCGATGAATTCACACCAATTTTTGCCGACTACTATTCCCTGATACACCCCGACGCCCCAAACGGCGAGAGACCATCGATAGAATACGAAACGCAGATGACGCCCGACGCACCCGACATGGCGCAGCAGATTCTCTCGACGCACAGTCGCGACGCTCAGGTGCAGTACACAACGGTGGGTCCCCACAAGGACGACCTTGTGCTACGGCTCGACACCTTCGCCGTCAAGCGCTTCGCGTCGCAAGGACAGCAGAAGACCTTCCTTCTGGCGTTGAAACTGGCTCAGTTTGAATATATTCGTCTTCATCTGGGACGGACACCAATTCTTCTGCTTGATGATGTGTTCGACAAACTCGACATGAACCGCGTCAGCCAGCTGGTGCTTCTGGTGGGAAGCGAGCGTTTCGGACAGGTCTTCATCACTGACACACAGCAGGGTAGGGTGGAGGCCATCTTCAAGCAGGCTCCCGACATGCCACATAAGATATTCACTGTGTCCGACGGTGCGCTAAGACTTGAATAACACATGTTTGCATTATGAACCACGAGTATTCGATAAAAGACTTGCTGGACGCCGCCTTGCAGCGCTACAACTTCGACGAAAGCATTACGAAAGGGCATGTAGAAAACACTTATAGGGAGGTCGTAGGGGAGTTTATCGTCAAGCTGACCCGTTCGGTGAGCTATAGCTCTAAGACTCACACCTTGAGGGTCTCGTTGGCATCGCCAGCGCTGAAGAACGAGCTGTCGTACAAAATAAACGACCTCGTCGAGGCCATCAATAAGAAATTAGGCTCAAACGAGGTCGAGAAACTGTATTTTGTTTGAGGTTATTACTTACTCTGTTTCATTTGCGTATGATGTAAGGAACAGACAACGAGTCACACTCCTCTTGCGAGTGACCGACGTAGCTTTGCGAGTTGCTTGAGGTGATTACAAGTGTGTCAAAATCATAACGTTTTCGAAGTTCCGCTACTGTGACGTATGGATTGTCACATAGAAGGAGCTTGTCGATATGAATGACGTATTCTGACAGCTCGCGACGATTGTTACGATTCACAATGCGGTATGAAGTTCCATTGAACATTATGAAGTAATTGTCCACCAGAATGTTGGCATCCTCGTATGCCGTGTCTGCCGGCAGAATGAGGGTGCTACGGCATTGTCGGTAGATACGGTTGTCCTTAGTCTGAAAGTCAATAGCTTTAGGGTTTTCAGCTGTTGCTTTGTCGCATATAAGGTAACTGGTGTGGCCTGCGAAGAACTCTATGGCTGTTCGGCGTCCAACGCTGTAAATGTCGCAATGCATCTGATTTGAAGATTGTCGTTCGCGGATTACGGCATACACTATAAGGATTAGAGAGACGAACAACACTGTTATAATCAGTTTCTTGTTGCGTTGCATGGTCATCCATGCTATCAGACATGTCATTACAAGCGTCATCGCCAACATCGGAGTGTCGAAATAGATGTCCTCAATCATTGAGTGTGGCCATGAGGCTATCGCGGATGTTATTCTGTCGACTGCCGTCAGCTCACCATTGAGGACGATGCCGATAATGTTGAACAGTGCCGGCCAGAATGATGACACAAGCAGTATTATGATGGTGAGCATCAGCACAAAAGCACATGGCACTATGACCATGTTGGCGACAAGGAAATAGGGCGGGAACTGATGGAAATAGTACAGCGAGAAAGGCATCGTAGAAAGCTGAGCCACAAGGCTGACGCAGAACAACGAGCGTAGCCGTGCAAGTATTTTTGCCGCTATTTTTTTCCATCGGACAGTCCCTTCCGGCAGTGGTATCAGGTTAGAAAGTGGTTCCGTAAATATGACTATGCCGCATACTGCGCTGTAGGACAATTGGAAACCAATATTGAAGAGTAGCAGGGGACGCCATATAAGCAAAAGTAATGCCGATGCGGCTATGGCGTTGAGAGTGGGGGGCTTGGCATAGAACATCTGCCCTATGGATATAAAACTGAACATCAGTGCAGCCCGGCAGGTTGAGGGCGCCATACCAGTAATTGCTGCAAAAAGCCATAGCACCGCTATCTGTATGCATCCGCGTATTATCTTCATCTTCCGCTTGTTGCCCAATAGCAGAAGAGGCCATGATACCAACAGCGCTATTATGCCCACGTGCAATCCGCTGACACACAGCAGATGGGCTATACCTGAGCGTCTGAAGTTGTCTTGCGTCTCCTCCTGCATGTCGTCATCCCAACCTAGCAGCATATTCTCGGCAATTCCTTTCGACGATGCTGACAAACGGCTTGACTGTATTGTTGCCACAAGCCGCATGCGCATCTTGTCGAAGAAATGGCGGAGGCCCTTGTCGGAATGCGCAACGACACGGAAACTATTGTTTTTGACGTATGCTGTATGAGTGATGTTCTGTTGCCGCAGATAAAAACGATAGTTGAATTGGTGCGGATTATTTGGAGGAGAAGGCTGCCGTGGCGTTGCACAGAGTAGTAGCCGGTCGCCGGCAACTAATGTGTCGGCATCGAAAGGCATGAAAAGCAGCATCTTGCCGTGGCATGGGTGCTGAATGCCGTTGCTGTCGGCTACAGCTAAAACCTCGGCGTTGACTTTCAGACTGTTGTTGCCGTGTGTCGGTGCTTTCGCCACCTCAACAAGCATCATGCATTCACCGTCGGCGAAATGTCCGTAATGGTCGGGCGAGCGCATAGGGTCACCGTACCGTGAGAAGAGGCCGAAAAGGCTTTCGCACAGCAGAATGACGAGAACAACGATGATGGTTACAGACAGCAGAGGGTTGCGCATGACGGCAAGTTGCAGAAAGCAAGAAAGGCACCTCAAACGATGTTGAGATGCCTTTCCTGTATTATTATTTGGTCAAAGAGTTCATTTTGAGCCTTCCAGTTCTGTGAAGTATTCGTAGAAATAGGGTATCGTCTCGATGCCTTTGAAGAAGTTGAAAAGCGGATAGTTCTCGTTGGGTGCGTGAATAGCGTCGCTGCCGAGACCGAAACCCATCAGGATGCTTTTGATGCCGAGTATACGCTCGAAGCCTGCCACGATGGGAATGCTTCCGCCACTGCGTGTAGGGATGGGGCGTTTGCCAAAGGTCGTTTCGAGAGCTTTCTCGGCAGCCTTGTATGCATTCATTTCCAGAGGGCTTACGTAAGCAGCGCCACCATGCGAGGGGGTGACTTTGACGGTCACGCAGTCGGGTGCGATGCTCTCAAAATAGTCCTTGAAGAGTTTGCTGATTTTCTCGAAGTCCTGATTGGCGACAAGACGTGTCGAAATCTTGGCATACGCCTTGCTGGGGAGAACGGTCTTGCTGCCCTCGCCGGTATGGCCGCCCCAGATGCCGCATACGTCGAGACAGGGACGTATGCCTGTGCGCTCTGTGGTAGTGTAGCCCTTTTCGCCGTGTACCTCCTTGATGGACAAGCTTTTCTTGTAGTCTTCCAGATTGAATGGGGCCTGTGCCATGAGTGCGCGTTCCTCGTCGCTGATGACAAGCACGTCATCGTAGAAGCCGGGAATGGTGATGTGGTTGTTCTCGTCGTGGAGACCTGCAATCATCTTGCAGAGGATGTTGATGGGGTTGGCGACAGCACCGCCGTAGATGCCGCTGTGCAGGTCGTGGTCTGCGCCGGTGACCTCCACGTCCCAGTAGCAGAGGCCACGAAGACCGCTGGTGATCGACGGGGTGTCTTGAGCAATCATGCCGGTGTCGCTGACGAGGATTACATCGGCTTTGAGCATTTCCTTATGCTCTTCGCAGAAGCCGTAGAGGCTGCCGCTGCCTATTTCCTCTTCGCCTTCGAGCATGAACTTGACGTTGCAAGGCAGTTGGCCGGTCTTGACCATGAATTCGAAGGCCTTGGCCTGCATGAAGCTTTGTCCTTTGTCGTCGTCGGCGCCACGGGCCCAGATTTTGTCGTCCTTGACGACAGGCTCAAACGGCTTGGTGTTCCACAACTCGAGCGGAGCGACAGGCATCACGTCGTAGTGACCATAGACAAGCACTGTGGGTTTTGACGGGTCGATGGTTTTCTTACCGAAAACCACAGGATTGCCGGCAGAGGACATCACCTCGGCATGGTCGCATCCGGCGGCCACCAGCAGTTCGCACCAACGGTTGGCACAACGTACCATGTCGTCCTTGTGCTCGGTTTCGGCACTGATGGAAGGAATACGGATGAGCGAGAAAAGCTCTTCAAGGAAACGGTCCTTGTTGGCTTCGATGTATTGTTTGATGTCTTTCATTGAATATAATTTATTTGTAGGGAGTTATTTTTCAAAACCAAGCTCTTTGGCGCGGTCGTAGCACTCTTTGGCTTTTGCCTTGTCGCCCATGAGCTCGTAAGAAAGCCCGCGGTTGTAGTGTGCCTCTGCGAAGTTGGGGTCGCAGTCTATGGCCTTGCTGAAGAAGTCGACAGCGTTGTTATAATCCTCATACAATTCCATCTCCATGCGCCCACGGTTGAACCATGCATATTTGTTCTGTGGGTCCAGCTCGAGCATACGAACATAGTAGTAGGTTGCGTTTTCTGCATCTTCCACATCCTGATAGGTTTGAGCGATGGCATAAAGCACGTTGATGTTTGTCGAGTCAAGACGAAGGGCTGTGGTGAGGTATTCCAGTCCCAGTTTATTGCGGTGCTGCGAATAGAGCATGCCCAACTCCTCGTAGGCCGGTGCGAAATCGGGGTACAGCTCAGTGAGGCGCCGGAAATAGAATACTGCGTTGGCGGTGTCTTGATTCTCCTTATAAATGAGGCCTTTCATGAAAAGAGCCGTCTGATTGTCCTTGTCTTGTGCCGTCACGGTGTTAAGGCTTTCGATGGCACGGTCGTAGTTGTGGCTGACGTATGATATCTCTGCCATCTTGAGGCTGGCTTCCAGGTTTTTGTCGTCAATCGTGAGGGCCTTTTGCAGGGCAGAATAGCTTTCACCGATATTTCCTATGGCAAAGTAAGCGTCGCCGAGAGAGGTGAAGTAATCGCATTGTGAATCGTCGATTTTTATCGCCTGCTTCAGGTCGCCAATAGCTTCGTTGTAGTATTTCGACTGGTTTTTCTCTTTACCTAAAGCCATGAGAGTCACAGCTCTCTGGTAGTATAGAGATGCGTCGTTTTTGTGACGGGCTATCTGAGCGTCAAGTTCTTGCAATGTCTCTTCACGGGAAAGAGATCTGTTTTCACTTTTGCATGAAATGAGCAACAAGGATGAAATCAGCAAAGTCAGAATAAGTGATGGTAGAATTCTATGTTTTTTCATGCTATTAATAACTATGATAGCGAAAAAAAATTTTAGTGTTTTGAAACTTTTTTGGTGATTAGGCGTACACTATGGTGTGCTTACTTATTTCAAAGATGTATTTTTGGCGGGGTGACTGAGACAGTTGTCCCGCTTTTTTCTTTGTCTGTCGATGATGGCTTTGAAGTAGTGGCCCAGCAATGTCGGAATAGCCATCGCCAGTATAGTTGTGACAATCAGGAAAATCCAGAAAGGTGGAGGATTCTGCTGGAACAGTAAGTTGATGGCATGGACAACACCCCAAATAATAAACATCTGTAGCAAATAGATCCAGTAGCAGTTTTTGGAAATCACGGTAGCCATTTTACTGAGGAATGCGCTACGGCTCAATAATTTGGCGACAACATAAAAGAATGGTATCGATGCTGTGCCGGTGACTATCAGCCACCATCCCAGATGCGTGTGGTCGAAACCGTATTGCATCGCCGAGCCGAAAACCCAGATGGTATATGCCACAAAGGGTATTGCCGACAGTCCTAATTTCCAGCCTTTGAGGTTGCGTATTTCCTCAATCCATTCTGCAGAAAGGACACCCAGAAAATAGAAAAAGGTATAGTGGCAGAAGTCGTGCGTGGCAAGAAAATTAGATGCCGGCAACATGGCAAGGAACATGGAGGCTATGCATAGCAGAACGCGTCCCCACTGAGGAAGTTTGAATACGATGGGCGATATGAGATAGTAGCCAAAAAGGACGTAGATGTACCACAGGAACGACGCCTCGCTGTTGCGTGGATAGAGCAGGAGGGTGCGTAGCGATTGCCACACATAGTCGCCTGTAAATGTGATGCCGAATTTAGGACATGCGATGAGCGAAACGCCTAATCCAATAACGATGAACCAAATGAAGAACTTCTTGAATTTACGCCAGATATATTTGATGTATTCAAGTAATGATTTAATCTCTTTATAGGTGTATTTGATGAGGAAAGCAGAGAGGAAGAGGAACAACTGCATGTGGAAGGAGTAGATCCAGCTGTGTATGCCCGACGTGTACCACTGAGGCTCCTGACCAACACTCAGGTGCCCCATCACCACAAACATCATGGCTAAGCTTATCATGATGTCTATGACAATGAGACGTGTTCTTGTTTGTGGAACTATATCTTTGTTATTTTTCTTTTTGCCCATTCCTAAGATTATTATATCACACAGTATCAATAAAATTGCGTTCTGCTCTTGAGAAAAGCAGCAGTCCGACGAACATGGTCACGACGAGACATCCAAGGCAGTATAGCAGCCCCATCCAGTCCATTGAGCCGATGCCGGTGAGCGAGTAGCGCCATGACTCGAAGACGCCACTTAGGGGGTTGAGGCGCAGTACCCAGCCGTAGCTCTTGTCGGCGGCGATGCTCATGGGGTAGATGATAGGTGTGGCATACATCAGCAGGCTAATGCCGAAACCGACAAGCATATTCAGGTCTCGATATTTTACAGTAAGACTTGAGATAATCATGCCCCACGACATGGCAGTCAGTGCTATAAGCAACATATAAATAGGAAACATCAACAGCTCCCAACGGGGGCATAGGGGTGTGCCGGTGATGATGTAGTATACATAGACAACTATGAGCAAAAGCAGCTGAATGCCAAAGGTGACAAGTGACGATGTCATTCCGGCAAGAGGGATGATGAGACGTGGAAAGTACACTTTGCCGAAGATTCCTGCATTGGCGGCCAGCACGTTGCTGTTCTGACCAAAACATGCATTGAAATAGTTCCACAAAAGGATACCGCTGAGGTAGAATACTGCCTGCGGTATACCTCCGGTGCCTATTCCCGCCAGTCCGCCGAAAACGAACATATACATGATGGTGGTGAATATGGGGCTGATGAAGAACCATGCCAGCCCAAGCACAGTCTGCTTGTAGACCGTCACGATGTTGCGCCGCACATATATTCGGTACAGGTCGCGGTAATCCCACATCTCGCGCAGGTTGAACTCCATGAACTTCTTACGGGGCTCAAGGATTGCAGTCCATTGCTCCTGTTTTGAGGAGTATGTATTGGCTGTAGAATTTTGTATATCCATAAGCAATTAGCTAATTAAACATTTTTGACAGTTTGTTTCAGTTCGGAAATAAAGTAATGATAATAGAAATTTTGCGGGACAGTTTATTATTGTTTCATTACGTTCATTGATTTCAAATCCATTGCCAATTTTAGGCTAAACCTTTCGGCTCCTTTTCTGTTGAGGTGTTGGGCATTGTAAAACAGTGTGGTATCATAGCATATTGAGTCGTCAGAGTAGTCGAGGATTGGAACGTCGTATTTGTTTGCAAGGTTGCGATACATAGCCCACATTGCCGCAGTGTCGTCTATTTTATTTGTTGCTTCAATGTACATTGGTGAATGGACGAATATTACCTTCACACTGTCTTTTTGGCATCGCTGCAGCCAGTCGTCAGTCATAGCAATAATTGTGGAGTCGTGGTAGTATGATATTACTTTTATGTCTTTTAAAGAAATACCATCAGATTCACTTTGCCAATCTATTATATATCCGAAATATCCTTTGTAGGTAGTATCGCTGACGGATGAATGTGAAAAAGCGGACTTTAGATGCCTAAAATATTTAAACATAGGGATAAACCTGTCACAATAGTTAAGCTGATGAGTTGTGTGAATGCTTTTCCAAATGTTTTTGTTCAGTAAATAAGGGTAGAATTGTTCTCTTTCGTATGGATCGCTCTTACACATCGACATAAAGTATATGTCGCATATAACCACTTTGGGCTTTGGGTTGTATTTGGTGTAAATATCGTATGTCAAAATACTGATATCTTGTTTTTTCCCGTCACGACCAAGATTGTAGCTGTTTGTATGGAGTATGCTGTCTATAATCCTTGGACTGTATTGCACCCAGGCTCGCGAACTTCCAATAATCAGTAGGTCGTTGTCCATCTGTCCGGAAATCATCTTCCCCCATACAGGATGGTCATTGAAACAGTAGTTCTTGATTTTGTTTGTGATGATGATGTCGGCTGTGAGGGCTATTAAGTATAGCACAAACAGAAATAGAAAACTGTGAAAGAGGAACTTTTTCACTGTGTCAGAATTGGAAGTAGATGAATGTTTTTGCCTCCATCGAATAGAGGAATATACAAATAATGATTGCGTAGTAGAGGATAATCCGCACCCATCGCGGTTTTATCCAGCTTATATCAAGACCGTGGACGCGTTTCCGGTTGATCCATTCAAATACAATCATGATAACAACGAACAATCCTGTGACTAATGGAATAACTTCGGGAATGCTTATAAGGTCCTTTTTGAATATGCAACAAATATAGTGGTATGCGTCGCCGATGTTTTCCGACCTGAAGATAATCCATCCGAACACAGCCAAGAAGAATGTCACCAGCATCTGAAGTATTTCTTTTACGCTTGGCAATGCGCGGTTTGCTGCCACAATGTCTGTATAGCGCCTGTTTTTGCCAAGCAGTATCAGTGGAAGGAACAGCACGGCGTGGTATGCGCCCCAGGCGACGAATGTCCAGTTGGCGCCGTGCCACAAGCCGCTGACGAGGAATATTATAAAAGTGTTACGGATCACTTTTGCTTTGCTGACTCGGCTGCCTCCAAGAGGGATATAGATATAGTCGCGGAACCAGGTGGTCAGCGATATGTGCCATCTGCGCCAAAACTCTGCTATATCGCGACTGAAATAAGGTATGTTAAAGTTGCGCTTTAACTTGATACCAAAAAGTTTTGCTGTTCCAATGGCAATGTCGCTATAGCCAGAGAAGTCGCCGTAGATTTGGAACGTGAAGCATATTGCGGCCATAAGCAAGGTGCTTCCACTTTGCGATGCATAGTTGCTCCACACGCTATCCACAAATACAGCGCAGCGGTCTGCCACGACCATTTTTTTGAAGAATCCCCAAAGCATCTGTCGGCAACCGTCAACGGCTGTTGCATAGTCGAATTCACGTTTATTTCCGAATTGAGGCAACAGGTTTGTGGCGCGTTCTATAGGTCCGGCCACAAGCTGTGGGAAGAAACTGACGTAGGCGAAGAAAGCGACGATGTCGTGTGTGGGCTCAAGCTTGCGACGGTATACGTCGATGCTGTAACTCAGAGCCTGGAACGTATAAAAACTGATGCCTACGGGAAGTATGATGTTCAGCAGTAATCGGTCAGCATCGAGCGCGGGAAACAATGCAACGAACGATTCGACAAAGAAATTGTAGTATTTGAAGACACCAAGAATCAGCAGGTTTATAACAATGTTTGCAGCTGTAATGCGTCGTGCTTTTCGTTGATTAATGCTACTTTTTCTATTGTTAAGGTTAACGTTATCGTCAAGGTTGATTATTGCGTTTTCGTCATTGTTTTCGTTATTTCTTACCCTTTCAATAAGTCGCCCCGAAGCATAACTGCATAGCGATGTGAAAGCAATAAGAATCAAGAATCGCCAGTCCCACCAGCCGTAGAAAAAGTACGAAGCAATTACAACAAAAGCGTTTTGCAGCTTCAGCCTATCCTTCAGCAGCCAATATCCGGCGAAAACAATTGGAAGAAAAATCAGGAATTCAATGGAGTTGAAAATCATTTATCTACAATTGAAAAGAATGGAGTGGTGGTGAATATGGGGCTGATGAAGAACCATGCCAGCCCAAGTACAGTCTGCTTATAGACCGTCACGATGTTGCGCCGCACATATATTCGGTACAGGTCGCGGTAATCCCACATCTCGCGCAGGTTGAACTCCATGAATTTCTTACGGGGCTCAAGGATTGCAGTCCATTGTTCTTGTTCTGTAGAAGTGTTGGCTTGAGACATTTATGTTAGAGAAGGATTGGTTGATATTATGAGTTTCTGTTTACAAAACTAATAAGCCTTTCAAGTCCAATGCCGAGCATAAGGAGGAAGACAGGGTGGACAGGCGTTCGTAGGCAATCTGTTCTCCCTTGTCAAAAGTTCTCGCCGGCCAGAAAATATTATTGAGTATCAAAACCGTCAATGCGTGGTGTGTGGTTGTATAGCGTCAGCATTGTGATGGTCAGAAGCCAGAAGACAACGTCGCAGTGACGAACAGTAAAGGAAGTCATACTTGCTAAATGATAATATGTTTTCTCCAAAACAACTCATATTCGTATTTCATCCATGCGTGACAACCGAATGGGAGCCGGCCAGTTTTTGAATAAAGCAATGCCGGGTGTTTCTCAAAAGCAAACAATGCAGCCGTTTCAGGGTCTGGCATTTTGGCGCGGAGTTTTGTGTTTGAAAGGAATATGCTCAAAAAGATGTCCTCATATAACGTCGGATCCTTTTTGTAGTAATTTATAGTGTTTTGGTAGCCCATAGAGTAAAGCAACCGATAAATCCTGTTTTTAAAAGATGGCTCCAATTTCAACTGCTTGCCAGTTCTGACAGGACCTCGACAGCTTAAAACATCAATGAAATGTTGAATGCGCCTTAATGAAAAACCGCCATTGCCAACACCGGCAAATGTTAAAACACCATTTTGATTTTCAATCCACGGAGCACCGATGTAGTCATATCCTTTCTCGCACCATTCGTCAAGTTCATCCCGAAATACCCAAGCATCTAATTGATAGATTAGCATATATTTATAATCGGCAAAACGCATATAGAACGACTTGTCAAGCATCAAAAGGTTATACCCTTTTATGCCGTCGAAGAACCGGTTTGGAAATCGCTCAACAGACCAATCAGCACCATGACTGGAAAAAAAATTGCGATAAACGTTGATATTAAGAGCTTCGGGACAAACAACGCAAATCCGATGTTCGCCCAGTACCGATATGCATTGCTGCAGCGACATCAACTCGTCGTGAGTCGGCTGTTCTTTGTGTATTGGAATAACTATAATGTTGTTTAGAAATGCCATATTTCCATTAACTCAAACACTTAAGAATCTCTCAACCAAATTTCTAAAAACTTGTCGTATATCTCGTATATTCCCTTATCTTGTGTTATCAAATCCCTGTCCAGAAGAGCATTGACAGCAGACTTCACGGCGCTTGGAGATGTTAATCCATATTTTTTTGCAAACTTTCCTGATGTAATTTGGCTTGCTTTGCCTTCTTTGCAAATGGCTATAAGAACAAGGCGTTGCTTTTCTGGAAGCTGATAAAGCAAATCCTCATAAGTTGGACTAGTGAAGTTAATAATCAAATCAATCGCAGGTTGGAGTTGTGATACATCACAATGCCCATTCTTCATTGTTCTCATAAATAAAACATTCATTATTTTTTGAAGGTATAATGTTACACCGTCAAATTTATCATACAATTGTTCCACAACGTCCTTGTCGATAGTTTTTTTTGCGTTAAGGAAATGTTTCTCACAAAACTGCCAGTATTTTTCCTTGTCAATTCGTTTTAGGTTTATGATTGTTACGCTTTGATAGAAGGGGCGGTTTGGAGAAACGAACATGGCGCCCATCAGGTGCCGTTGCGACCCCATAAAAACGAAATTTGCATTGTTGCAATATTGAACGTATGTGCGAAGGGCAGCTTCTACATTTGTGTCGTCATATTTTAATATCTGTTGAAACTCATCGATGGCCACAATGCAAGGTTTGTCTGCATTATTTAGATAATGAAATATTTCGTCAAGCGTATCATTAGGATTAATAATATCGCCAACCGCCATTGTCAGCGAAGGCACACCTGCTCCATCGTATGAAATTCCTGTCTTTAAAGAATGGACTACATTTATAAATTTGTCCCATACCTTTTTGCCTTTGGGTTTCAATGAGTCAAGAATTGTTTTTCCTATCTTGTTGACCATTTCAGCCAAGGACTTTGTAGAATAAATATCGATAATAAAAGTATAATACTTAGACTTTATTACCTCTTGTTCAAAGCAATGCCTAATTAAGTCGGTTTTCCCGTAGCGTCTTGGAGAAATTAGAGCTATATTGTTTCGGTTATTCAGCAGTTGAATGATGTCCTGTGTTTCTTTTTCTCGGTCGCAGAAATACTCTGTACCGGCATAACCATTTGTAACAAAAGGATTTTCCAACATAATTCAAATAGATTATTACTGCAAAGATACAAATTGTTAAACAATAATTATCAAAAAATGATAATTTCTTTTTAACAAAATGCTGTTTGCTTGTTATTTTTTGTGGTATTCGGTATAAAACTCCTATAGTATTTACATTCAACTTTTCTGGATGGTTGCCCAGCACACGGCAACATTGCTCGAAAGAGGCTTGCTCAAACCGATCAATGTTAGATTTGTGAATTGGAATGATGATGGGTTGATTCGAAGTCATGAAAGGAATTGTGAGACGGCATAACAGTTCTCACATCTGAGCCACGTATAATGAAAAGTGTTATTTTAGGAATGTTATCGAGTAATACACGTCGGTCAAATTCAATGAAAGAGAGAATTTTGCCCAGCATAATTGAAATACATAGTTATTTTCTAGAAAAATTATTTTGTAGAAATATAATTATTGATCTTGATGATATACATTGAATCGAGTATAGTTTGTTATCGATAGTCTTTAAAGATTGGAGAAATGGCATCGTCTTGGATAATGCGATTGTGGTATTTAAGACAGAGTGGATGGAAAATGGAACCAAGGATTCTCTGCCATGGAATAGGATAACCATTGCCCTGCCCCATAGGGTCTGTGGCCGGGTGCTTTTTTAATGTCTCCAGATAATAGTCCAGTCGCATGTTTAGTTCTGTATACCATTCGTCTGTGAATTTTGTCTGAGAACGGCAAATATAAGCACCGTTGCCAATTAGTAATGGCCAGCTTCTCTTTACTTCTTTTTTTAGTAAAGGTTCAACAATATCTTTATAGGCGCTACATTCTTCATTAAGTTCAGAATAGCCTAAAATGTATTTATTAGTATTATCTATTTTTTCGAAGCAATTTTTCCACGAGTGTTTAATTGATTTTATGTCGCAATATCCTCCGCCATAGAAGTGCATGAAATAACAGCGAAGATAATCGGCTTTGTGAACAGCCGACAGATAATTATAGGCTTGATGTAGAGGATAGTCAGGCAGGATATAATCAGAAAGGTTTTGTGGAGTGATGAGTTTTACAGGTACATCTGCATTTTGAACAATGGAATCAAGGCAACGTTGGCGATTTTCTGACATTTCGTTGTTACCTGTCCAAAAACAATAAATCACTCTGTCTACCGGTTTAAAAATTGTCTGAGAGTCATCGATTGATGAACTGTATTCGAGAAATGTTCCTTTGAATTTGTTGGCTTTGTACCTATATGGAAGGAGTTTGTAGCGGACACGGGTGAGGAATTGTTTTGTGCTGTTAATACATTTGCGCAGTCCACTTGTATGCCTTCTTACGAACTTGCACGGATGCAATATCGCATTGCCGAATCGGTATTCTTTTGAGCCTAATATACGTCCCTGCTTGTATTTTATGAAATCGTAAAAGGTTTTGTAGCTATAGTTGTCAGGCTTCAGACCTCGTCGGATACAGGCTTGGTGGTACACCACAATGTTCCAGTAAAGGCATATGTAATTATCACCGTTGTGGCTTACTGATTTGTCAGATATTCGGTAATTGTATAGTATATTGTCCAGAACAACCCATTTTCCGACCTCCTCCATAAGCAGAAGCAGTTCTTGATCGTCACCGTAAGGATTATTTTTGTTTAGTTTTTGAGTTTTAATGTAATACGATTTCTTGAATGTGGCGAAAGCCTCTGGTTGAAAATCGCCGTGAGTGAGGTAACTTTCGCCAGATGGTATTTGTAGCAGTCGGCTTTGGCTTCGGACATTCATCTGCTCGTCACACAAGTTGTGGCGCGAGGATATGATAGCTGCGTCTGGATTATCTCTGTGAGCCTCAACCATACACTTCATGGCATTAGGCAAGATGGTGTCGTCAGCATCAAGAAATCCAAATATTTCACCATGACATTCTTCTATGAGACGCCATTTTGTGTATGTGCATCCACGGTTTTTATTGTTGAATAATATATGGAATCTGGTGTCATTATTATAGGATTCGTATATTTGAGATGAATTGTCCGTAGAACCATCATCGACTATTATAACTTCCCAATCGGTATACGATTGAGCAAGTACGCTGTCGATAGCTTGTTGCAAATATTGGCCGTTGTTATAGTTAGCAATTAGGATTGAAAACATATTCTTAATGATAGTCTTGTGCTATTTCTTTGCATTTATTTCACCCAATCTTCTGCTTTCCAAACGCTTTAGTCGTCTTTCAATAAAAAGACTTATGTTGTTTATTAACCTTAATATCCTATGATTTGAAACATAAGCGTTATGGGATATTGTATTATTAATATAATCTACATCTCTACGAATAAACAAAGGCAGGATATCGTTATGTTTTTCACGTTCATCATAGCCACTTTGTGATATGCCACCAGGTTCGGTATGTGCAATAACCACATCAACGAACTCAAATTTTTTACCTTTTAATATTGAATTAATGATAAAAACATAATCAGAAATGATTTTATACTGTTCATTGAATAATTCATCTTCATATAAGGAACGCTTATAGAAAGAGGATTGATGATGAATGGAATGATTAACAATGAATGTCAGACTTATATCTTTGGGATATGTACGCATAATGCTTTCACCCTCACTGTCATATATTCCGTTTCCATATAAAATATCAGCATCATGCTCATTTGAGAAAACTCTTTCTAAAACAGTAGGCTGACACAGCCAGTCCCCGCTGTTCAAAAACTGCAACCATTCCCCTTTGGCGTGGGCTATTCCTTTGTTCATGGCATTATAAATGCCTTTGTCTGGCTCGCTGCACCAATAGGAAAAATGGTCTGAATATTGTTCAATCAGTTCGCGACTGCCGTCGGTGCTGCCGCCGTCGATGACAATCCACTCATAGCCGGTGAACGTCTGGCCGACAACGCTGTCGATGGTGCGTTGCAGCCCCTCGCGATTGTTGAGGTTGACGGTAATTATGGATAGGGTAGGGTGTGCGTTCATTTATTTTGTTGCTAACTATTGTTTTGCCGTGTGTCGGCGGCTTGTTCGATTCTGCGGTACGAGATCAGCAGCGACTGGTGGCCGTCGGGCGAAAGCATCGTCGCCCTTTCTGGCCAGGAACCTTCGAGAAAAATGTCGCAAAAACCCTCGCGACGCCCGATGACTATGGTGTCCGGATGCCCCTCGGCGTAGGCTACAAGCGCATCTTCGGCATCCTGGCTCTCCACATACTCACCCTTCGCCAGTCAGCGCCAGACCATCCGGTGTTTCGAATATTTCGCGCGTCTCGTGTTGCGATGGAATTTATTTGCCTTGTTTTAATGTTTCATTTATGGCAGCAATGACATCTTCAACCTCAATTTCATCAATACACTTCCATCGGTTGTTTTGAAGAGGGTGTTTGCATATAAAATTACAATTAAAGCAATCCTTGGAACGAGATATTGCAATTTTGGGCAGATATCTTTTTTCGTCTTCGCAAAGTGTGTCGGTTTGATAAGGATGAAATCGTCCGTAATGCCCGCCACCGAGAATACAAATTGACGGCGTTTTTGTTGCGACTGCGATATGAGATGCCGATGTGTCGTTCGTGATGATAATCGAAGCGATTGAAATTATACTGATGAGTTCGATTAAAGATGTTTTTCCTGTTAAATTGAATATGGTTTTATCTCCTTTGTACAAAGATAGAAATTCATCGGCTATTGGCTGTTCTGTTTTGTCGCCGCACAAAACAATAGTATTGTATGGAATATATTGTGCTATTTCGATAAAGTTATTAAGAGGCCAAGTTTTTTGAATATAACTTGCTCCAAGAAAAAGTATTGCATATTTTTCTGTCGGAATTTGATTGGATAAAGGTAGTTTGAATGGAAAAACAGGCAACTTGCTTTGAAAATCAGGATTAATAGCTTTGCGTACAAAATTAGCATTCCGCTGCAACTCCATAACACAATTATTGTCATTGGGAACAAGCTGTGTATACCAATTGTCTGCTATTCCTTTTAAATTCAGTTTGTCGTATTTTTTTTGAATATATAAGTTTAGGTGTGCCAAGCCTCGGTTATTTTGATAGTCGCCCATATATCCTATTTTCTCTTGCGCATTAGTGTTGTGAACAAACCAGTCAACGGTCATCATGTCGCGCGAAAAAACCGGACTATAAACTTTCTCGTATGTGTACTTGTTGATAGCGTGTATCAGCCCCTTATAATACTTTACATCACCGATTCTTCCTCGGTCAAAAGGAATGCACTCGTCAAACCAAGGCAAACGTTCAGCTATTTCAGACCAAGCTTTGTT
>Ga0247610_10001529_pt1 | contig 28697 bp, 28 predicted proteins | sample 174DNAGHGhighgp2_FD_193483 | JGI IMG/M metagenome (GOLD analysis project Ga0247610, IMG submission 193483) | Sheep rumen microbial communities from Palmerston North, Manawatu-Wanganui, New Zealand - 1742 DNA GHGhigh gp2 | ecosystem: Host-associated > Mammals > Digestive system > Stomach > Rumen...
TGTGAACCGACGATTGAGTACCGTTTTCAAAAGAATCAACTTCCAAAGAGGCTCCGCAGTGATCACAATGCTTAAGCACCTGTGAAGGATAAGCTCCGCAGTTCGGGCAGATATTGTAGTACCATTTCTCGCTCAAGGCCGAATTGATCATTTCTTCAGAGATCCTTCTTTCCTCGGCCGCCAGATTATCCTCTGCTATGCTTAAAGCGCATCTGTGGAGATATCTGTCCCTTACATTGACAAAGATAAAGCTCAGGACCGGACATATGAAAAACAAGATCGACGGCAGATAGAATATAAAGCTGTCGAAGAACTTAAAGGCCTGGTCTGTCATCTTCGTCCTTTCAAAAAACGGAATAACGAGTTCATAGAAGAAAAAGTTGCAAACGGCAATGCAAACTGCGATCACGATCCATGTATACGGCCTCACCCAGATTATCCTTGGTGTTCTGCGCATGAACTGTCTGACTTTTTCGACATTACTTCCGCCATATTGTGGTTCATCAAATGATATGCAGTAATTCTTATCGTGCTTTCCGGCCCAGGTATATTTGTTGCCGATACGTTCGGGCGAGATAAACTCACTCTTGACCTTGCGCTTGGTAAAGTTCTCCTCCCGGACATTACGGAGTTCAGCTGTTCTCGCGTTTTGCTTAACGCTCGGAATAAACAGGAATCCGGAACCTATGAAGATGCCGAGATTAATAAGATTAAGTCCCGGCACATTGCCTTTCTGAATATTAGCGAGAGTGAACATGATAATGGCTATCACGGCAATAAAGACGATCATGAAGCCTTCCACATCGCCGCCACCGCTATAATAACTGCCGCCGGAGCCGCCATGAGATCCGCCACCGCCATGGGAACCGCCGCCATGGGAACCGCCGCCGGAACTATGGTAACTTCCTGAATGTGAACTGCCACCGTGATAACTTCCGCTAGCCACCTTCGCCTCCAATGAAAAAATCAATCATTCTTATCAGTGTTTTTCTCAATTGTCAGTGAAGCGCCGCAGAAAGAGCATACATTCTTGTTCTCTTCCCTTACGGCTCCGCATTTCGGGCAGTTGGTATAGTACTTATGCCTGAGAAATTCGGCCTTCTCGTCCAGAACCTTCTGGATCTCGGCGTTCTCTTCAATGAGCTTTTCCGTCACCTTCTCTTCTTTCTTGAGATGGTGTTTCTTCAGATAGAGCTGGCCAGAAACAACATAAGCCAGAAACAAAACCGCAAAGAAAACCGGTGTATAGTAGACAAGATTATCTATGGCCGTAAATACCGGGCCGTCGTCCATTGTTTTCTCGAATAACGGTATGACCAGTTCATAGAAGCCGTTAGTCGCAAAAAGGATCAGGCTTAAGACTGTTCCTGCAATACCTATTGGCAAAGAAAATTTGAAGAACTTATACATCGTCATCACCTATACGCCTGTCCAGATAAGCCGTTGAATTATCCTGTCCTTTGCCTTCATTTATCCGGCGTATCGAACTTAGATTATTGTCGCCATCAAGCACTTCAAGCGAGCTTCCGCAACTTGTGCAATGCTTGAGGGCAGATGAGGCCGGAGCACCGCAGTTGGGGCATACCTTGTAATACCACTTTTTGCTGAGCTGGGACTCTATATAGGTCTGTGTCGCGGTCCTCTCTTCTGCGGCGTCCATTTCACTGCAGATCCTGAAAGCACACTGATAAAGGACATTGTCCCTGACCTTAACAAATATTAGACTCAGGATAGGGCACATTAATGCCAGTGCCGACGGGAGATAGAAAACAAACTCATCGAAGAAGGCAAAGGCCTCATCGCTCATTACCGAATTCTCGAAAAACGGAATAACCGATTCATAGAAAAAGAAATTGAATACGAAAAAACAGGTCGCGAACACAAGCCATGTTTTAGGCCTTATCCATATAATCCTTGGCGTCCTTTTCATTGTATCGTAGACGCTTTTAATGTTGCTGGCGGAAGTACTTGAATCGTAAAAACAAATGCGGTAACTCTTGTCAAATTTACCTGCCCATGTCAATTTGTCCCCAATTCTTTCCCTGGTATATGATTCGCTTTGTATGAACGATTTGGAATACTTATTTTCCAGGATCTCAACAAGAGCAGAAGTCCTCTCATTCTGCTTCATGCTTGGAATAAAAAGACATGCTGAGATTACAAAGATAATGAAAGTCAGCAGATTAATGCCGGGAATATTTCCGCTTATGATCTGACCTGCAAGGAAGACGATCAACGCTCCGCCAATGGCGATCAGTGCTACGTACGGATCGGAAGGATCGTCATCACTATCGTATCTGCGGCCGGAACTGTAGTGCCCGCCTCCGCCAAAACCACCAGAACTGTGATGTCCGCCTCCGCCAAAACCGCCGGAACTGTGATGTCCGCCTGAATGGAAACTTCCGCCGTGATGTCCTCCGCTTGCCATAAAAAACTACCCCCGCAAAACTATTCCATAACATAAGAATAAAATCTTGCGGGGGTTTTGTAAATATTCTTTAATATTGTTTTTATCAGGTCGTTGCTGCTGATGTTGCTGCTGTTGTATCCGATGCAGATTCTGAAGCAGGAGCAGAAGCGGATACCGCATCAAAATCCTTTCTGATCTGATCAGCCTTAAGTGCGGATCTGGGGACAACATCAACTACGATATAAACGTATTCAATACCTCCGTCGCCGGTCTTCTTGGCTGCTACAAGCCTGAAGGCATAATCACCTTTTACATAGAATCTCTCATCACCATTGAATTCGTTCATGGCATTCATTGCAATATCCATAGCCTGATACATGGAAAGTTCCGGATAGAGAGCGCTTATGGTGTTGGAAGCATAAAGCCATATAGTATTAAAGTCTCCGTCACCATCTCCATAAAGGACGTAAACTCTTACGTAAGAGAGCATATTGTCGCTCTTTCTTGTAGCGCCCTCAATGCCTCCTATCGAGTAATACTTCAAGGGACCGTTAAAGAAATCAGCATAAGCGCTCTTAGCAGAGATAACTTCCTTGTCTCCGAGAACGCTCGGCTGGCTCTTAATATCCACATATGAAGGGGATCTGAAGCCGATATCAGCACCGCTGTTTATAAGAGATTTATTGACTTCACCGTTGTTGTATCTGGTCTGGAATTCCTGAAGCGTCATTCCCATGGAAGGAGTCAACGCATTAGGAAGCAGGAAGTAGATGCCGGCAACTATAAGAGCTAATACCGCAAGGATAGCACAAACAGGAATTAAGGGATCCTGCTTGCACTTGTCGATCAATGAGAGATTTCTGAACTTCTCATTTGCTTTCTTTTCTTCGTCACTTACAGGAGCTGGAATCTCGATAACGGGTGCAGATTCTTCTTCACCTTCGTCCTCTTCTGTCTCAGATTCCTCTGATTCTTCAGATTCAGACTCTTCATCAGCGTTATTCTCTTCGCCGTTAACTTCGCCTTCTTCAGATTTTTCTTCATCAGAAACGTCAGCGACGGCTTCTTCAGCCTTTTCCCCTGCTGCTTCAAGCTCAGAAGCAGTTTCTTCGATATTGTTTTCGAGCTTCTCATCAGCGTTCTGCTGAGGCTCTTGATCCTTGTTCATAGATTTAGACATTGTAGGAATCCTCCAATTTAACCCTGATATTATAAAGATAATGAACGCACTTGTAAAACCAAATCTTCACGAAACTTCGCAAGGAACGCCGGAATCGTGTACAATAACGCTATAGGAATTGATTTAAGGGGGATAATACGATGCCGCATCTTTTGATCTCGGGAGGTACCAGAGGAATCGGCAGAGCCACAGCCGGACTTTTCGCAAGCCGCGGTTATAAAGTATCGTCATTGAGCAGATTGGGGAAGCCGGACGATGCTTTTGAGGGCGTGGATTACTATGCCTGCGATGTAAAAGATCCGGAAAGCGTATCCCTTGCCGTCAGTGATGCCATTCATACAAATGGCGCGGTCGATGTGCTCATTTCTAATGCGGGAATCGCTCATTCAGGCCTTGCTCAGGATATGAGCTACAGCGATTACAGAGATATCATCGATACTAATTTCGGCGGCCTGTTCAACCTGACAAATGCCGTTATCCCTGATATGGTCAGCCGGAAAAGCGGTGTAATCCTTGCCGTTTCATCAATGTGGGGACAGACAGGAGCTTCATGCGAAGCACTCTATTCTGCCAGCAAGGGTGCCGTGGATTCCTACATCAAGGCACTTGCCAAGGAATTAGGACCTTCAGGCATCAGAGTCAATGCCGTGTCACCCGGAGCTATCGAGACGGACATGATGAGCTGCTTTTCAGAAGAAGACAAGAGAGTTATCAGCGAAGATACTCCGGAAGGAAGGCTCGGCAGCCCTGAAGAGGTGGCCGAAGTACTCTATTTCCTTCAGTCCGATAAGGCATCTTTCATTACCGGACAGATAGTCGGAGTAAACGGCGGATACCTCATTTAATTGAATTAGATCCTTTAATCATTTAGAATATTAAAATCTGTGCCCTTAAAGAGGGCGCGGCTTATATGCCTCAGAAAGGAGAGGACTTATGGCAACAAACAACTATTCCAAGATCACACCGGAGATCCAGCGTCTTGCCGGAATCTGCCAGGCGAACGCCATAGATCCTGAGCTCTACACCACCTATGATGTCAAGCGCGGCCTGAGAGACATTAACGGTAAAGGAGTTCTTACAGGACTTACCAGGATATCTGAAGTCAACGCGACAAAGACCGTTGACGGCAAGGTAGTTCCTGCGCCCGGCGAACTGTACTATCGCGGAATCAACGTTAAGGAGATGATCAAGGGACAGCCCGAAGAGATGCACTGCGGTTTTGAAGAGACCACTTATCTTCTGCTGTTCGGAAAGCTCCCTAACGAGGAAGAATTAAGTAATTTCCGATCACTTCTTGCTGAATCACGTTCCAGGATGCCCAAGAATTTCTTCAGGGACGTAATCATGCAGAAACCTTCATCTGATCTGATGAACAACATCCAGAGAGGTGTTCTTAACCTCTATGCTTACGACACGCAGGCAGCAGATACATCTATTCCCAATGTCTTAAGACAGTCCCTGGAACTGATCTCTATCTTCCCCAGCCTTGCTGTACACAGCTACAACGCAATGAAATACTATCTGGACCGTGACTCTCTTGTAGTTCACAGACCAAGACCCGACTTATCCACTGCAGAGAACTTCCTCTACATGCTAAGACCGGACAACAAGTTCACATCGCTTGAAGCAAAGATCTTAGACGTATCTCTCATGCTTCATGCAGAGCACGGCGGAGGAAACAACTCCACATTTACGACTCACGTCGTTACGAGTTCCGGTACAGACACTTATGCGGCAGTAGTCGCTGCTTTAAGCTCCCTTAAGGGTCCTAAGCACGGCGGCGCAAACATCATGGTCGTTAAGATGTTCAAAGAGCTCGAAAGGAGCATCTCCGACTGGGAAGACAATGATGAGATCCTGGCTTACTTAGAGAGGATCCTCCACAAGGATGCATTCGACCGTTCAGGCGTTATCTACGGAATGGGTCATGCCATCTATTCGATCTCCGATCCCAGAGCACAGATTTTCAAGCGCTATGTTAAGGACCTTTCCGCAGAGAAAGGCCGCACGAAGGAATTCGAATTCTATGAGAGAGTCGAGAAGCTCTCGGCAGAACTTATCGCAGCAGAGCGTAAGATCTACAAGGGCGTATCGGCAAATATCGACTTCTACAGCGGATTCGTGTACTCAATGCTCGGAATCCCGATGGAACTCTACACTCCCCTCTTTGCGATCGCAAGGATCTCAGGATGGTCAGCCCACAGGATCGAAGAATTAAACGGCAAGGGCAAGATCATCCGTCCCGCTTATAAGAGCGTTCAGCCCAGAGTCGAATACCACACGATAAACGAACGGGAATAAAGATCAGAGGTTGTTGAAGGTGTTGAAAAAAAGCATTGTTATAACATTAGCTTCCGCTATAACAGCCGGCGTTCTTCTTACCGGATGCGTAGTTGCGGAACCTGATGAGACCGAGGCGACAACATCTTCAGAAGAGACCACATCGACAACCACAGAGGAGACTCCGTCCTGGACGTCTTATTCGAAAAACATAGTAAATCACGGCCATTCGATTGCCGAGACTGAAAAGAAGCGTCCTCACGAGATCAGGCGTTCTTCAACTCTTATCAAGAATGAGGAACAGGCAGCCGAATACATGAAGGAAAGCTACAGCTTTAAGACTAAGGGCTTAAAGCTCGTGCTTACTGACACTTCGGAAGATGATCCCGGCGCTTTTCTTTGGTACCAGTTCACGTCATACTACAATGACATCAAGATCAAGAATGCCGAATTCTATGTCATCACCTTTATCGATGGAACGATCTGCGAGGGAAAGTCGAATATCAAGAACTGCTCCTTTGTAAATCCCAAGGATGTATTGAGCCAGGAAGATGCGCTCTCAAAGTATGCCCAGGCGACTTACGACTATAAAGACTACAAGTTTGTTGAAATGTGTTATGTCTATAACGGCGGCAAAAAGGAAAAGTGCAAGCTCCAGTATTCATACCATTACTACGGTGAAAGCCCCTCAAAGAGCTACACGATCTTCCTTGATGCGGCAACAGGAGATTTTATAGGCATGATACCGGATGAGATAGCCTGAGATAAACTGAAAGGGCGCAGCCATTGTGACTGCGCCCTTTTTAGAGAAACTCAAAAACTGTTAATTGCTTTTAAAAGATGATTCGGCTTAAGCCTCCTCGTCAACCTTTCCAAAAAGGTTAAGTCTGAAGAGCATTGCCTCATCGTCAGGGTCAGAGCAGGAGATCTTTGCATTGCAAACGATACCGCCTTCGATCAGCTTCATGATACCTGTGATCTGGCTGAGCTTGCTCTTGAGGTTGAAACGGTCGCCCTCATCTGTAAGAAGGATTACGTTTCCCTTGCACTCGTCAAGTGCCTTCATGAGTGTTGCAACATCAATGTTGTCTAAGTAAAATGCTTTCATTATGTAATACCTCCTAAGTATTTATTTTATTGTCCTTTTACTATCCCCAAAGGCTTTCCCTTTGGACAGCCTAATAGTACACTTACTCCCCATTTCAAACAATGCTCTTGTTAAACAGATTGCATAATTAAAAGGTCTTGTTTTTGTGCACAATGCACAACACAAGACCTTTAATACTATCAGTGTGACAAGCAGCCGGAATACGCTGAATTACTCGCTTATAAGCTTTTTCGCATATATACTGTTATCTAATGTGGCGAAGTAATCGTTGAGTGTCTGGGCTCTTCTGATCTGCTCTACGGAACCGTCCTCTTTGAGGAGCAGTTCTTCGCACCAGAGTCTGCCGTTGTAGTTATAACCCATGGCAGATCCGTGAGCTCCTGCATCGTGGATTGCAAGGATATCGCCCATATCGATCCTGGGGAGCATTCTGTCGATCGCAAACTTGTCGTTATTCTCGCAGAGGCTTCCTGTTACATCGTACTTGTGGTCACAGGGTTCATTTTCTTTGCCGAGGACCGTGATGTGGTGATAAGCGCCGTACATGGCAGGTCTCATGAGGTTTGCCGCACATGCGTCAACGCCGATATATTCCTTATAAATGTGCTTCTCGTGTATAGCCTTTGTGATGAGCATTCCGTAGGGAGCTAACATGAATCTTCCCATCTCGGTATAGATCGCAACATCACCCATGCCTGCAGGAACGAGAACGCGCTCAAACTGCTTCCTTACGCCTTCGCCAATGACCATAATGTCATTTTGAGTATCTTCAGGTCTGTAGCCGATTCCGACTCCGCCTGAGAGGTTTACGAATGCAAATTCGATGCCGACCTTCTCTGCGATCTCTACGACGAGCTCGAAAAGCTGGCCTGCAAGTGTCGGATAGTAATCATTTGTTACCGTGTTGCTTGCAAGGAAAGCATGGATACCGAACTTCTTTACGCCGTGAGCCTTAAGCTGTGTATAAGCTTCGATAAGCTGGTCCTTTGTCATTCCGTACTTGGAATCGCCGGGATTGTCCATGATGCCGTTGCTGAGCTTGAAAACTCCGCCCGGATTATATCTGCAGCTCATTACCTCAGGGAACTGGGGTCCTAAGATCTGCTCAATGAAAGGGATGTGTGTAATATCGTCAAGGTTGATTATGCCGCCTAAGTTGGCGCAGAGTGCATATTCTCTTGCGGGTGTGTCATTTGACGAGAACATGATCGGGCCGCCAACAGCGTCAGCCAGGATAAGCTCTGCTTCGGATGAGCAGTCAAAACCGAAGCCGTAATCGTTGATAATGTCCATGATGTACGGATTAGGTGTAGCCTTTACAGCAAAATACTCCCTAAAACCCTTATTCCAGGCAAAAGCCTCTTTTACGCGCTGGCAGTTCTCGCGGATACCCTTCTCATCGTAGATATAAAAAGGTGTGTGGTGAGTCCTGGCGATCTCTTCGATCTGGTTCTTAGTTACAAAAGGCTTCTTCTCCATAATTAGTTCCTCTTAAAAAACAGTATGAGGTAAATTAACATTTTATTAAATGAAATACAAGGCATTTGTGCTATATTTACTTCTGAAGAAGAAAAGTGTTTTCTTCAGCAAAATTAGTGCTTTTTGAATAAGGGAGGCAAAAAAATGGACAACAACATGATTCCTGAAGAGTACCGTCCGATATCGATGTGGGGTTACTTCGGATATGAGATCTTATTCTCGATCCCTGTAGTAGGCTTTATCTGCCTCATCATTTTCGCGATCGGTGCAAAGAACGTTAACAAGAAGAACTTCGCAAGATCTTACTTCTGCTACACGATCATCTGCTTCGTAATCTTCGCTATCGTATTTGCGATCGCGTTCTTCACAGGCGCTGTAGAGACAGTATTCGGAAGCTGATCTTAACCTTCAGCTACAGATTCAACGGTAACCGTATCTTCATTATCGAAGTTGCCCGTAATTCCGTAACCGGTATTGGGGACGATATTTGAATAAACGAAGTCGGCTGCCATCACCAGCATAAGGGTCACTGCCAATGGCAAGAGGACCCTTCTGTTTATTTTGCGGATAAGATTATCTAATATCGGCGCAAGGACATAGATGAACGCGAGGCCGCAGACACCGAAGACAAAAAGGCCCTCAGCGCATATCCTGCCGTTGAGATTAAGAAAATAGCCGCTGTAATCCCACCATTTCTTATTGAAGAGGACCTCCAAAAGCCATCCGGTAAAATACTCTACTGCTCCGCATGATATGATCGTTGCGAAAAAGAAGATCACAGGCCTGCTCCTGACACGGTTAAGTCCCATGAGCACGATAAGGCCGCCGAATCCGTAGATCGGAAGCCACGGTCCGTGGTTAAAGCCGCGGTTGATAAGCTGTCCCTTCATGAGGAAGTAATAGAAAAGCTCCCATGTCCATCCGAATGTCGAGAAGATAAAGAACAGCATAGCAAGCGAAGACAAAGAATAGTGCCTCATATAATGGATGTTGTCCAAAGCCTTGATCTTGCGCTGTTCAGGGATCGGCGACAGTCTTGAAGGATATACAAGACCCTTTGCCTCCTTCTCATAGGCGAGAAGCTTCATTCTCCTGGCTTCCCTGTTCTCATATTCGATCTCTTCCTTGCTGTTCCAGAGGATAACGCCGAAGTTCTTTGCAAAGAACTTTTCGCGGCGTCCTTCGAGCGTCTCAAGGGAATTCTGGGGCTTGGAAAGCTCATCAAGAACATCCGAATATGTATCGGCCAGTGTATTGGAATCAGCTCTTAAGAACAGATATTCATCATTGAGCTTTTCTGTTCCGGGTATTCCCTTCTCCTTGGCATGCATTCTGAGCTTCGCATAATATTCGGAGTAGCAGCAGATCATGTAAGGATTGGAGAAAAAGATATTGGAAAGGCCAAACGTAAAGCTTCCCAGGATATACCATCCCATAAAGCTTAAGCTCATCTTGAACAGGTTCCACTTGTTTCCCCTCATCATGAGCCATGAGAGCTTTGCCGCCTCGAAAGGCTTGATATCAGGGTTCTCCGCTATGATATAAGGCATGAGGAAGAATCCGAAGTGGACTACCGGGAAGCCTACTACCGTTGACATTCCGAGCAGCTCTATCACTGTTCTTACTGCCATAGTAAAAGAAGCTCTTATCCATCTTTTCATTCTTATGAAGAAAAGATATCTGGAGAACGGGATCCTCTTATATATACGGCCTTCCAGAAAGATCCTTCTGTTAACGGCTATGTAGACATTACGGACGAAAAGCCAGGCAAACGCGGCAATCACGGCAAGCAGGATAATAATCAACAGCTTTCCTATGTTTCCGAATGCAATGAACTGGATTACGACAGAATAGAGATTGGAGATGATCGTATCCTCAGTCACGTAGTTGATGATCTGGTTGAGCGTTCCCCTTGTTCTGCCCAGAACCTTATTGGCCTCATCGTTTTCCAGTGTCTTGTTGTACAGATACTGTTTGACTCCTGTGTAAAGCGAGTCCGCATCCTGGTCAAAGTCTTTATACGCCTTCTCGATCTTCTTCACATCGTCTGCACCGGTAAGTTCATATGCTGCTTCAATGGCGTCAGAAACTACCTGTCTTCTGACCGAGATAATATTATCGGAAGTAAGGAACTCTGCCTGGATTATGAGCGAGAAAAGACAGGCGACGACATACATCAGATAATGATGCTTCAGATTCGTCTTGGCTTCACGTTTAATATCCTTACGTGAGAATTGAAAACTGTCTTTGGCCTTTTCCAAAAGTTCACCCCTTCCCAACGCTTATCATAACAAAAAACACCGTGCAAATCTTTAATAAATTAAAAGATTTGCACGGCTTAATTATTTTGAAGATAAAGACCGGATCAGATCGATCCTGTAAGGATTACATTGCTGTATATCCGCCGTCAACAGGGAGATTTACGCCTGTAACATATGTTGTAGCGGGAGATGCGAGGAAGCATACTGCTGTATCGAGCTCGCCGTCGTTGCCGTATCTCTCGAGAGGGATCATTGTTCTTGCATTAGCCTGGAAGAAGTCAGAATCCAATGTCTCCTTTGTAAGAGGGCTGTAGAAGTAGCCGGGGCAGATAGAGTTTACTGTGATGCCGTACTTACCCCACTCGGAAGCAAGTGCTCTTGTAAGGTTAACAACACCGCCCTTAGCTGCGTGATAAGGAGAAGCGGGAGCGACCTTGTTGCCTACGAGACCGTACATGGAAGCGATGTTGATCACTCTGCCGAATTTAGCAGGGATCATAGCCTTCTTAGCGATTGCTCTTGCCATTCTGAAAGAACCGAAGAGGTCGATATCGATCTCGTTCATGAACTGCTCATCAGTGATGTCTTCTGCAGGTGCTACAGCGCCTGTGCCTGCGTTGTTTACAAGGATGTCGATCCTGCCCATCTTTGCAAGGATCTCATCTGTTGCAGCTTCAACTGCTGCTGTGTCTGTAATGTCGAGCTTTACTGCGAGAGTCTTAACGCCGTATGTCTTTTCGATATCAGCGCAAACCTCATCAAGCAGATTCTGGCGGCGTGCAATGGCTACAATATCGCAGCCCTGATTTGCAAGAGCCTTAGCCATCTGAACACCGAGTCCTGTGGAGCAGCCTGTAATAACAGCAACTCTACCCGTTAAATCAAAAATGTTAGCCATATTTATTCCACCTCATAAGTTATTTTGGCCGGAGTCTTCTTAACTCCATAGAAATTATACAAGAGTCAAATGGTCTCATTAAGTCAAAAAGCGTTTCTTTTTCAGCAATTTAAGTCTTGCTTGTGTTGTTTCCATTAAGAATTAATCTCGTTTAGACATAAAGCCTCCATAATGATTTTCAATTCAAGTGAAAAGAACGTGCAACTCACAAAATGGTATAATGTGTTTACTAATAAAACCAGCAGGAGGATTTAGAGTTATGAAGTTTTTTATTGGCAAGTGCGGAACTGTTGTAACTAAGCTTTTCGAGAAAGAGTGCGAAGGTGGTCCTCTTGAGGAACTCATTCCCAATACTACTGATGCTGCAGGCGAGAAGCATGTGCCTGTTATCAGCGTAAACGGTCAGGAAGTTACCGTTTCAGTCGGCGAAGTAGCTCATCCCATGATGGATGCACACTATATTACTTTCATTGCTCTCGAGACAGATAAGGGCGCAATCGTAAGGCAGCTTAAGCCCGGCAGCGAGCCCAAGGCAGTTTTCACGATCGCTTCAGATGAGAAAGTGATCGCGGCTTACGAATACTGCAACCTCCACGGTCTTTGGAAGGCTGACGCATAAGGATAATTCATGCAGGCAAAGGGACTTACAGATAAAAGCAGGCTGAACAGGACAGAGCTTGCCATTCTTATTGGCGCGGCAGTTGTCACGATGACTTTGGCATCCACCTGTTCTCCTCTTTATCCTTTCAATCCCTGGGACGACGCAAACTGTTTCTTCACATTAGGCCGTGGTATTACTCACGGCCTTGTTCCTTACAGGGATCTTTACGAACAAAAAGGTCCACTGCTCTACTTTATCTATGCTTTTGCAGCGCTTATAAGCGAAAAGTCCTTTATCGGTGCATGGATCGCAGAATGCGTTATGGCATCTGTTTTCGCCATATTCTCATGGAAGACTGCAAAGCTTTTTACGGAGCCTCCGAGATTTTCGATCGTCCTCGTGCCGCTCCTTACAGGACTTGTTTATACGAGCAGGCTTTTTAACTTCGGCGGCAATGCGGAAGAATTATGCTTCCCGCTTCTTACTGCCGCTCTTTACTTCGGCCTCCGAGCCATTGTAAATGGCAATGGAATTCCTTCAAAAAGTGATGCTCTTATCTGCGGCATTATCACCGCAGCTTTATTTTGGATCAAGTATACCTTTATCGGATTTATGGCAGGGTTCTGCCTTTATATCCTGGTCATGGCTGTCAGGCAGAAAGCCTTCCTTAATCTCTGGTCACTTATCTGGAGGTTTTTTGCAGGCTTCCTGATCCTTACGGCTCCTATACTTATCTATTTCATCGCAAACGGAGCTCTGGGCGATCTATGGGAAGTATATTTTTATAACAATATCTTCCTTTACCACGAACTGGAAGGTAATTCCGTTTTGTCCAAAATCCCTGTCATCCGTAACATCTATATTCCTTTGTACTCGACTGTCCACCTGTCGGCAGAGTTTCCGAGATTCGGCGTTATGCTCCTGCTCTCTGTCGTTTCTGTTTTCTTCATCAGCAAAGAGCACCGCAAAAAGGTCATATTCCTTTTTGTCTCAACGTTCGTGCTGTCTATCGGACTTATCTTCACAAAGAGTGCATTTATCTACTATTACATTTACCTGCTGGCTGGATTTTTTGCCCTGCTGCTTATTCCCTGCATTAAAGGTCTTGTCTTTATTTCCAAATACTTTAAGCAGAACCCGGGATTTATGAAAGGACTTATATCAGGCGTCCTGATCGTTTTCTATCTGGCAGCGTTATTGCTTAATAAGAATAACTATCTGTTATTCCAGAAAAAGGATTTCTTCGCGCAGTACCGCTATGCAGAGATAATCAACCAGGTGCCTGATGCTAAAGTCCTCACGTACGATGTAATGGATTCAGGCTTCTATACCGCGGCTGGTATATTGCCCTCCAACAGATACTTCTGTTACTTAAATATCGAATTAACCTATCCTGCAATTCTTGAAGAGCAGAACAGACTGATCGAAGCTGGATACTTCGACTTTATCGTCACTTCCTACTTCTGTGAGTGTGACTGGGATAATTATGTTCTCATCAGAGAGGAAGCAGACACATACATTAACTACTCCGGCGAGAAAGCTCTGGACGGATTTAGACTCTATAAGCGAATTTGAAACTGACTGTTTTCTTCTAACCATAGTTTTCATAATCAGATCACCTGCCTTCTAACATAAGGATGCACCAGTAACGGATTTACCTGGACCTTAACGGTATCGCCCTCCTTAACAGAATTCTCGGTAACATCGACTGTCATGTGTGATACGCCGATCCTGCCTATTACAGGGCTTTGCTTACCGTTGATCCAGACACTCAGTACCGGATCTTCATTAATTCTTCTGAGGATATTCTTAATGATGTTTAAGAATGTGAAATCCAAAGCTCCTTTCTGAATCAAACCTACGCCGCAGCCTGTGCCTACTCTTACAACAGCAAGATCGCTGTCTCTTTTAAGGAAAGTCTCACCGTTATATCCGATGTGCTCACCTTCAAGCCTGTTGTAGACAGAGAATACCTTTGATTCGAGCCATACGGCCTCTTCAAGTCCGCTGTCTACCGGAACCTTACCTAAAAGTGCACTTCCGACTCTTACCGCATCGAATCCCAAAGCTCCGAAAGTAAGCGCTGCCTTGGAATTGGAGATATGGCAGATACCGGGATTTACACCTGTTGCCTTGATCTTCTCTAACGCCACCTTGAACATGCGTACCTGTCTCTCAACGCTTCTCCTGTAATTGCGCTTGCTTCCTGCAAGGTGCGAAAAGCATCCTTCAATAGAGAGGAATTCCTCACACTTTTTGAAGTTCGGGATATCATCCACATTAAAGCCATATCTTCCGAGACCGGAATCTATCTGGATATGGACCCTGGGCTTTCTTCCTGTAAATTTATAAACATCACGGAGTTCAGGGATCTGCTTTTCGCTTCCTAATGCAACAACAACATCAAGAGTTGCCATAAGAAGCAGTTCACTGTATTCCTGAATAGGTGTCAGCATGAGGATGTCAGCCTTGCAGCCTTCCTCTCTTAATGCGATAGCTTCACAGGGAGATGTAACTGCATACATGAAAATATCCTGATCTTTAATAATATGGTACATATTGGCTACGCCTAAGCCGTAGCCGTTTTCCTTCAACACTGCAATTACCTTCACGCCTGTTGTCTCCTTAATATATTTGACGTTGTTGACAATTGCTTCCTGTCTGATCACCAGGGTAGCATTTTTGTCAAAACAACTGTTATTGCTGTTACTCTGCTCAAAGAAGAGTTCGTCACACATAAGCAACCTCACTTTCTGTATAAAGGTTATTATTGTGATTTTTCAAATCATCTTCATTTCAGCATCAAAACGCCAAATAAATTGTGAGAAAAAGTCGGCTAAAATGCGTGAAGCGCGCCTGCAAAAAAGCCTGAAATCCTTTATACTTCGGCATTTCAGGCTTTTATCAAAAATCGCTTATATCAGTGTCGTCAAACGACCTGGAAAATATAAAATTTTAAATAGTCTGTCTCGGGAACGTTCCATAATATCGGGTGATCCGGCGCCTGGGTACGTCCTTCTATCTGTCTTAAACTGACGCTCGCATCCCTCGCGGCAGATGCCAACATCTTCCTGAATAATTCATCGGTCATGAAATGCGAGCAGGAACATGTCGCAAGATATCCGCCTCTGGGAAGAAGCTTCATAGCCTTAAGATTGATCTCCTTATATCCCCTGCCGGCAGAATCAACTGTCTCGCGAGACTTTGTGAATGCAGGCGGATCCAGGATTATGTAATCAAAAGAATGGTCTTTCTTCTCAGCCATCCTTGTAAGCATCTCGAAAACATCTTCGCAGACATAATCGATCTTATCAGAAAGCCCGTTCCTCTCAGCATTCGCTCTGGCCATCTCTATGGCCTGTGATGATATATCGACACTCGTTACGTGCCTCGCGCCGTTATAAGCGCAGTTAAGGCCAAATGAGCCCGTGTGCGTAAAGCAGTCTAATACGTTCTTGTCCTTTGCGATCTTTGCAGCCGCCAGCCTGTTGTATTTCTGGTCTAAGAAAAAGCCCGTCTTCTGGCCATTCTCGACATCAACGGAATACTTTATCCCGTTCTCTGTTATCTCGGTGATACAGGGATAATCCTTGCCGCCGTACCAGCCTTTGTAGAGTTCTAAGCCTTCCTTGGTCCTTAAGGCAAGTTCATTCCTCTCATAGATGCCCTTCAAAGGCTCTCCGATCTCCTCGAATACATCTGTCAATGCTTTATAAATAACGTCCTTATTGAGTTCTATTCCAAGGCACGCTATCTGCGTTACAGCGATATCGCCATACCTGTCACAGGTAAAGCCGGGGATCTGGTCTGCTTCGCCATGGATTATCCTGCAACATTTGAAATCATCACCCTGCATGACGGTCTTCCTGTATGAGACTGCATAAAGAATCCGCCTGTACCAGAACTTGTAATCGAAGACATCATTGCTGTTGCGGGATATGATCCTTACGGCGATCTTGGAATTGGAATTATAAAAACCTGCTCCCTGCCAGCTGGATCCTTCAAAGCAGTCAACGATACATCCGTCTGTAAGAACTGAACCGGAAGTAATCTCATCTATGTATACCCAGGGATGGCCGTTCTTTAACGATCTTGCAGCCTTCTGGGTAATAGAGACTTTGGGAAATGCTCTTTCTGACTTCATATATATACCTCATCAGGCCCAGGGATCATCTGACTTTGGAGTCCTGATCATGCCTAAGATCATCTGATCTTCGACAAACCACTGGTTGGTGGAAGGCTTGTGGCGCATAGTGATAAAACGCTTCGTATCCGCTCCGGATGATGTAAGAAGGATCCTCATCCTTCCGTCAGTTTCCTGGTCAAAACCTCTTTCTGTCTCGATCGTGTAAGGCATAGAGGGTGTGTAATCGTTATCGGGTGATGTTCCGTTAAAGAATGAACGGACAACATAAGCGCCGTCTGCCATCCTGTCTGCTATAAACTGCTTCTGGTATTCAGTCACTTCATAAGGTCCGTTAAGATAATCTATCATCTCAAAGGTCTCTTCCTTATTTACCGTATAATGCATCATTACCGCGACGAACAGAGCCGCGCCATATTCAGGTTCGCTAAGGGAAGCAATGGGCATTGCCTTAAGCTCTTCAAGATTTGCCGGAAGCTTATCAAAAGTAATGATCATAGAAATATCCTCCATCTTATAAAGGCAGATTTAAGCATTTAAGATTATATCATTAAGACAGAGTATTCGCGTGGACTGCGAACGCTCTGTCTTAATGTATACGGAGATTCTTAGCTTATTAAACTACGCTTCTGTCCTCAGAAGGAATGTCATAGACAGTAAGAACTGAATTAAAGGAATTGACGATCTTCTTCACCTTATCGCTGCCCATGCAGTAAGTACTGCACACATAATTTACCGACTTCTGCTCATAGCAGCACAATATAACGACACATGCATTCTCAATGCTGTCATGCATAAGAGAATCGACCTTCTCCCAGAAAGATCCTGCTGAGATATTGCATCCTACAGATCTGGTATCGACCGGCAGGAGCTTGATACCCATAGTATTCAGATAATACTCGCTGATAAGATCACAGGCCTTACGGATATAACGTCTGATCGTCCTGTGAGTATAGTAATTATTCTTAGCTACAGTCTGCTCGGAATTCCTGGACTCAAGATAGCTTACAGCCACGTTATATTCGTAGTCCTTCATCTTCCCTGACGCATAAGCCAGAGCATTAAAAATATTATCCCTTAATCTGGTATATGTTACGGCATGCTCAGCATAGCCCTTGTCAGCCAGCTCTCTTACCGCCTTGTCGATCATGTTCGGTCTTCTGAAAATGTCCTTTACTGTGCAATTAAACTCAACCATACTAATAACTCCTTAAATCACGAAAATACACTTGCCAAAAACGAACAAATGTATGTTATCCTTATGGAGTAATCATATCATCACAGCCCTGTAATGTAAACAGATTTTATGTGACATTTTACTACATGTTGGGTTTTGTAATATTTCATTTCCGCAAAAATAACTATAACAAGCATTATATTAAATATATTATATATTTATAGATATATTAAGGCTGCCGGGCAAATCCCGACAGCCTTTCTTATCCCTATTCCCTCTATCCTTATGCTCCGATCGCGACCAATACGGCGGACAGAATGCAGATTGCGATATATGATGCAGATGTGAATATAACTCCCGCTCTGAAATGCGGTTTTCCCTGATGAACCGTCAGGATGGTCATGACAGCTGCAAATGTCAGTGACATCGTTGCCCACATAGCAAGGATCCTCTTCGGCGTATATCCGTAAATGCTGTAGTAAAGACCGATCTTGCTCATTGCGATCACTGCGAATGCAATAGTCTCAACCATAAGGAGCGTAACGAGGATCTTAGCAGGCAGAGAGAATTTGCCGTCTGAATCAGATCTTCCGAGGAGGATGATCGCCAGGTAAACACATAAGTTGACTGCCGCAATTCCCACCATCTGCCAGAAACCTTCCTGTGCGTATCTTGAGACGAGCATACCGTCAGGAACGTCACCTGCAAAGCCGCCCAGCATATAAGTAAGTCTCTTGATGAAGAAGAGAATATATGCGGCTACGAAGATACCGGCTGCGATATAGACCAGGGTGGCAGATACTGTCTTTCCCTTGCCTCTGACCCTAAGAAGCCAGGAAGCAACTCTTTTCTCTCTTGTGCCGTCAGACTTCGCACTTCTCGACATGAGTCCGTACAGATAAAAGCATACCGGGATCGCGAAAACACATCTTGCAAAGATCTCTTCTAATCTCAGGTTACCCAGATAAGCATTCAGCATATCCGAGAAATTTTCGAAGAAGTACCTTATATCCTCATCGATCGAAGACATCAGCGCGACTGATATGATCATGAGAACACCCATTATCATCACGAAGATAATCGCGCCGAAGATACCCTTCTTATGACCAGGCGCGGTGGTCTCATCGCCTTCAGTCCCGGGCTTTGCAAAGCATTTCCAGTCGACCACAAAGTTCGGGAATCCTGCAAAAGCCTTAACATAAAACCCGTGGATCAGATCAGCAGGAATGAACCCTGATGTCTTGCCTCCAAGAAGGATATTATTAGATACCAATACCGAGTAAACAGCGCTCAGGTGCATTGCAAATACTGATACTTCCTCAAGGCCTTCAAATTCACGGCCTTCGCCGATCGTTGCGGTAAGACCTGCCAGGAAAGTGATCGCGTACCAGAAAACGGTCTTGTGATCGAGCTTTCCATCCCCGCCTCTTCTGCCGCGCCTTACGATCTCATTAACTATAATGAAAAGGAGCGCGAAAACCGGGTAAGCATAATTGAATCTGAAGCTTCCCTGACCTATATTTCCCCATACTACAAAATCATTTGTAAAGGAGAATATAAGCCTTATATAAGCGTATGCTAAGGGATAGGCCAGGAGAATTCCCAGCCTTTGAAATATTACTTTTTTGTCCATTTGAGATTTAGTCCTCCCTGTATTCCAGGATATCTCCCGGCTGGCAGTCTAATGCCTTACAAATATCATTTAATGTCGAGAACCTGACTGCTTTTGCCTTCTGGTTCTTAAGTATCGACAGATTCGCCTGAGTGATTCCAACCTTGGCAGCCAGATCACCGGAGGAGATCTTGCGCTTTGCCATCATTACATCAAGATTTACGATAATCATGTTCTTCTCCTCCTTTCCTCAGATCGTGAGATCCATTTCTTCCTTCATAGTGATCGCCTTGGCGAATACGACTCTGATGCTCAATACAACAAGTGCCATAAACAAAGCAACGATCGTTAAGATCCATCCGCCGTTCCAGATGAAGCCGCATACTGTGCAGTCAACTGCGATAAATACCAAAGCTAACGTGATTATTGTCATGAGCTTCGTATTGGCCCTGTCAAAGACCTTGTCCTTGCTCATATTCAATAACATCAGGAAAAGAGGGACAAGAACCAGATAGCCGCCGATACTTCCCAGATAGAATATAACAATGAGAGCAATTACTCTCGGAAGATCAAAGACCTCAGCCCAGCAGTACGCGATGTACTTAACAATGACTACTCCGAAGATATCTGCAACAACAGCCAAAGCTGCAAACAATGCTGTGGCGATCTTTGCCCATCTGAGAACTACGTCGTCGTATCGCATTAATAATTCCTCCTTAAATGATCGAAGCATGCTTTATGCGAGTATACTAACATAAGGTTTCTCGATTTTCAAGAGTTTTTTATCGTTTTTCAATAAATTTATTCTGAATATAGTAATCAGTTGCAGAAAGCCCTTTTTAATTGATGAATATGGTGATTATTAATAAAATAAACTTAAGATTGCGATAGAATAACTACGGCAAGTGTTGTATGCTTGTATGGAAGTTATTAATCAGAGGTTGGCTTATGGACTTTATCATCTCATCTACAAGACTTAAGAACAAAGAAATTGAGATCGTATGCGGCAGCGACACATTATCAGGTGTCAGAAAGATAGCTGCAAAGGTCTCAGGTGATATCAAGGCAGTATTCGGTTATGCTCCTTCTGTTGTTGATTCAGTAAGCTGCAAATACCCTATCATTGCAGGACTTGCAGGCGATAAGCTCATCAAGGAAGCCGGTGTTGATACGAGCAGCATCGAAGGAAAGCGCGAAGTATATAAGATCGAAGTTACAGGATCTTCCCTTGTAATTACCGGAAGCGACAAAAGAGGCGCGATATATGGTCTCTTCAAGCTCTCAGAGATGCTGGGCGTCTCTCCTTTTATCGACTGGCTTGATGTTAACCCTCCGAGAATGAGGACCTTCAAGATTCCCTCTGACTACTGCATGGTATCCAAAGAACCGTCGGTTAAATACAGAGGTTTCTTTATCAACGATGAGTGGCCCGCATTCGGCAACTTCTGCATGCATAACTTCGGCGGATTCAACGCGAAGATGTACGAGCATGTTTTCGAGCTCCTGTTAAGACTTAAAGGCAATTACCTCTGGCCTGCAATGTGGGCAGAGATCTTCCCTGACGACGGTCCTGGCCTTGCAAATGCCGAGCTGGCTGACGAGCTCGGTGTCGTAATGGGAATGAGCCACCACGAGCCGTGCTTAAGACAGGGCGAAGAATATAAGCATTTAAGAGGTCCCAAATCCATCTATGGCGATGCCTGGAATTTCCTTAAGAACGAGAAAGGCATCACGAGATTCTGGGAAGACGGCCTTAAGAGAAGCGGCAAATTCGAAAATGTCATCACTGTCGGCATGCGCGGTGAAGCTGATACCGCTATCATGGGCAAGGATGCGACTCTCAAGGACAATATCGACCTTCTGCGCAAGGTATTAAAGACACAGAATAAACTCATCCGTAAATACGTAAATAAGGATCTCGATTCCGTGCCGCGCATGCTCGCTTTGTATAAGGAAGTTGAGCCTTACTTCTATGGCGATGAGAAAACACCCGGCCTTATGGGCGATCCGGAGCTTGACGGCGTAACCTTGATGCTCTGTGACGATAACTTCGGCAATCTCCGTACGGTTCCGACACCTGAGATGCGCAGTCACAAGGGCGGCTACGGAATGTACTATCACTTCGACTATCACGGCCTGCCTATCTCTTTCGAGTGGTTCAACACATCGAACCTCGCTAAGACCTGGGAGCAGATGACCACAGCTTATGACTTCGGCATAAGAGATCTCTGGATCGTTAATGTCGGCGATATCTTCAGCAATGAATATCCGCTGTCATTTTTCCTTGATCTCGCTTACGACTTTGACATGTGGGGAACAACGAATCCTGACGCTCCGGCCGAATACACGAAGCTCATAGTTGACCGCATATTCGGTTCAAACGTCTCTCCTTCTGACAAGCGCGCCATCAGAGAGATGCTCTCAGGCTATACACGCATCACTTCAGCGCGCCGTACAGAAGCAATGAACGACCGTGTCTATAATGCATTTAACTATAACGAGACTTTCGATCTGTTAGAGGACATCGACGCGCTCATGAAAAAGTGCGACAAAATGCGTGCGAAGTTCGAAGGCAATACCGGATTCAGTTTCTACGAGCTTGTTTGGCTCCCCCTTACTGCCAACCTCAATGTCCAGAGAATGTGGCTCCTTACTACTTTGAATCACGCTTTTGCAGAACTTGGCAGCACTTACGCGCTTACACTCGCAAAGGAAATAAACAAGTGTATCGCTTATGACAAGATCATCGTTGATGAGCTTCATAAGATACATGGCGGCAAATGGTACGGCATGGGCTTATCCGAGCACATCGGCTTCAACAACTGGTGTGAGGAAGGCTGCAAATATCCTGTAGTAAGCACTTTCGAGCCTGCCAACAAAGAGAGACTAATAACAACTATCAAGGGTTCATGCCAGGCAACTGAGGGCAAGTTCTGGACAGGAAGAGTTCTTCTTCTCGACCAGTTCCTTGATCCTTCCTGTGACGAAGCTACACTGCTTCTCAGCACAGCATGCGATAAGAATGTAAAGTTCTCCGTAGAAAACCCCTGCAAAGGCTTGATCTTCTCTTCTGCAGAAGGCACCATCAAGCCTTACACGCTGAACGAGCTTAAGGTTAAGATCGACCGTTCGCTAATTAAGAAAGGCGACTCCACAGAGTTCTGCATCAGAAGTGCTGACGGATATACTGTCGTCAAGGTTCCGTTCAACAGAGCATCAGCATTTAAGGGCGAGAAAGTCCATCACTGGGTCGGAAGAAAGGATTTCGGTGAAGACATTATTAAGGCTAATATTTTCGACAGATCACTCGAAAAGAATGCTTTCGGAATGAACTACATTTCCATCCTGCCTTTAGACTACAGTACATGCTCCTCTTCACCTTCATTTGCCGCCTATGGCCTTATCCGCGATTACAGCCGCGGCATGGATGCCATCAAGGCATATCCGCAGGATGCAGTCCTTGGTACCAGGAACGCACCCCGCATCGATTACAGGATAAATGTCCCTGCAGAAGGCAGATACGATGTAACGCTGTACACGAATCCCAGCAATCCGTTCTCCAGAGAGCCTAAGATCCTTGTAGGTGTCAGCGTCAACGAAGGCAAGATCAAAAAGATCAACATGATCCCTGAAGGCTTTGCGGTAGGAGACGGCAATCCTTACTGGTCACAGGGCGTTCTCGATAATGTCCGCAAGACGACATTTACGGTCGATCTGAAAGCGGGAATCAATACCCTGAGCATACACGCCATTAATCCTAATCTCGTATTGCAGAAGATCGTGATATGTGAAGAAGGCGCTAAGATACCTGAATCGTACTTAGGACCCAAACCGACTTACATGACTTAAAAGTAAACAGGCTGCCTCACATGAGACAGCCTGATTTCTTATTGTTTGAAAATCGCTTACGGAAGTCCTGTTACTTCATGCGTGCCTGCATACTCCCATTCTTCAGCCCTGAAGTTAAGACTGGCAGAACCGTCTACAGGATAAACGACATAAATTTCTGTACCTACAGGATACTTGTCCTTCTCTTTTTCCTGTAGTATTAACCCTCTGCCGTTGGACAGATCCACAGCAGGCATACCGTTATTTTCATGTGTGCCGGTGACCTTAACATATTCTATCGTATAGTCCACGGTGATGTATTTCGCAATGGTCTTATCGTCAAACTTAGCCTTGGCAAGCCTTGTCTGGCCGCCCATAGTGTTAACCACAAAACCACCGTTGTCATTAACATTAGGCATCATGCAGAAGAGGAAAACACCTGCTGCGAGCGCAAGAACTGATAAAGCAATCGCAAAGACCTTCGCACCGGTATTCCTGTGATAGAAGACCGCATAGGGATCATCAGGATGGATGCCGAGTTCAACAATATCACCCAGTTCAGGAGTGAGCTTTCCTGTCCTCATATTGTCTTCCTGGAAAGCCTGATATGTAACGCCGTTTATGGTGTATTCGAAAACCGGAGCTCCGGTGATGTAATACCTTTGGATATTAATATTTCTGTCATGGCTATTGCCCCCGTCAACCATCTTGATATATCCGATGCACCTGCCCTGCACAGTGTTTTTCGAGGCCTTCGAAAACCTGACAAACCCGATAATTGAATAAACAATAAAGAACAAACCGCCGAGCACGAACCATGTCGCGCCGCCTGCAACCATTGACTTCGAATAGCCGAACGTCGGTGCTGCAGCCGCAGGCACTATAACACCGAGACCAAAGGCGATCATTGCAGCTCCGGGAATTGCTCTCGGAATCTTAGAAGTATTTGGAAGCTCAGGCTGCTCGGATTTTTGACCCGGAATGAATACTGCTATTCCGAAGAGAATGAACAACCCTCCGAAGGTAAAGAGGATTGCAGGAACCATCTTATTGATCGAGAAGATGATGAGCAGAGCTACCACAATGACAAACAGCGCGATCGGCAGGTATTTCTTAATGTTGCCGCCAACTGTCTTTTCAGGATGCAAGACATCTCCAAAGGACTCTTTAACGTACTCCCTGCTCTGCCCGATAATGAGCGAACGCTCTTCTGCATCAGTCTCAGGGTTCTTGCTGAAATAATAAGCTTTAAGATCCTCATAGAATCTCATAAACGATACCCCCGAATTATTCCTAAATGCATTATATCAGAAATAATTGATGAATACGGCAAGCCATCCGAAGAGTACATATTCGACTCCTCAAGTGTAGTAAATTACGCTATTTCAAAGAATGCTGGCTTTTCAGTAGCTGATTATTTCTTGGACACAAGTAATGGCTTTACTTTTAGCGTTTACAGCAAATAAAGCATTTAATCTGAGATTAGTAACACAACAAAAGAAGGGTTCCGGAATTCCGGAACCCTTTATGATTTAAACTCACGGCTCAGTCTTCTCATAAGCCTTTCACATATCTTATCTCACGCTTGTTCCAGCGCTTGAATATCTTCTCCTTCCCGTCCAAAGAGTAGTTATGCTTCTCATAAAAACTCTTTCCCAATTGATTCTCTTCCAGCACCCAGATAACAAACTCCTCAAAGCCCCTCTCCGTGCCTTTCTTCTCGAAAAGCATGAGCATTTCAGAACCAATACCTAATCTCAGATAATCAGGATCGACATAGATAAAATGCAGCTCAAATGCATTTTCCTTATCTTCATCCTCACACCTGCCGATACCCATCATGCCCTTGATAACGCCTGATCCGGGATCTTCATATACATATAATTCAAACCGTTTCTCACCTATCCAGGATTCGTAGACCGGAATGCGGCGCTCAACAGTAAATTCCTTAAACAAATGCTCTTCAGGAACGATATCCTTATAAGCAAACCTGCAGCTCTTAACCTCTATCTCAGCGATCCTTGCCGAGTCTTTAACTTCTGCCTCACGTATCATTATTCCCATCACCTCACAAATAACTTCTGTCATCAGCAATTCCCGAATCTGACAAGAAAGAATAGATTTACATCTCTGTATTCTGTTTTTTCGCAAAGATCAAGTGATTAAAGAAGGCCACTTTCCTGTATTCATCCATACTGCAGGCCTTCGTTTCCAGTTCGAGCATAGACTGATACCAGTCATCGGTGTACTTGATGTCGTTATTGGAAGATAAACCGAAGAATGTCCTTATCCCGTATGTATCGATAAGCGTCATTTCATCTTTAAGAAGATCTGTAATCCACTCATTACTGTACACGTCCCTTTTCCCGAACATGCTGTTCTCAGCTCCCTGATCCAAAAGGCTTAATGCAGACTTGGGATCATCAGACATTACGGCGGTAGCCATAACCCTTCCGTAAAGATTATGCTTCACGACCGATAAAATGCCGCCCGGCTTTGTCACCCTTACCAGGTGCTTTAAAATAGCTTCTTTGTCATCTGCATACTCCAGAACATTATGACAAATAACAAGGTCAAAGGAATCGGCATCCAGATCCCGGAGGTAATCTATTCCCCCTCCGACTAACGTATAAGGATTGTCCCCAACGCGAAGAGCACGCATCTCATCGTTTGGTTCTACCGCGGTTACATCATGAGACTTCGCATAATGATCTGCCGTGATACAGAATCCCGCGCCAAAATCCAGGATCTTCAGCTTCTTACAGTCAGATAAATCCAACTGTTTATAAATCATCTCATAAAACATCCTGCCCCACGGCTGGTCAACCATACTGCGGTAATTCTTTATAGCATCAGACATGATCAACCCTCCAGCCAATAAACTGCATAATCGGTTACAGGCACAAATCCGTGACTTACAGCCATCTTAGATGACATACGGTTCTGTGCATCCCAGTGCACAGTAAGGCCCTTGCTCCTGCATTGCTTCAGCATCTCGAAAACACAATGATCTGCAAGTCCTTTATGCCTGTGCTCCGGCTCAGTGAAAACATCCAGTTCCACATGGTCTTCAAAAGATATAAAGCTTGAAGCTGCCGAGACGACTTTTCCCTCAAACAGAATGGCAGCACCGGCTCCTTTTTTCGCGAACTCCTGATAGTCTGAATAACTCCGTCCGTGATCGAAAGGATGCATATCGAAGATCTCTTCCGTAAAGGGGCTCAAGCTGTATCCTTCCGGCAGTTCATTCATGATCTTGGAAGATTCGGAACAAAACGGCTCCATGATCTCTCTTCTGAGAATAAACTTAGCCGGCAGCTTTCTGATATATTCAGCCCATTCATCGCTCATGCATACAAGTCTGGACTCGTAGATCAGATCCTTATGTTCCGCCAGGAAATCACTGTCCGGTATTCCGCATAAATACGTAAACATGGATTTATATATGCATCCGCCGGGAAAAGAAACAGCCTGTCCTATCATTCCCGCCTCGCATGCTTTAAGGATAAGCGGCTTTACAGAAAGGCCTCCAGCCGACTCTTTATTCCAGACCTCATAGATATCATTAGTTTCCATACATAAAATCCACTTTTGATTTCTGCAGATCAAAGTTCCTTTGTGATTATCTCAGCATCTTCCGGCTGATTCTTAACGGCTATCTGGAATGCATCCTCATAGACAAGCTCACCCGGGATCTCATCGCATTCGGAAACATAGAGCTTTATCCCATACTTATTACACATCTCACGGTAGAACGTCATCTGATCCCAGATATCCTTTGCTTCATCATTGTTCTTGAACCATGTGATAGCGCCGTCAGGGTTATTATTCTCATATAACGGAGGAACAGGCAGAACCCTTTCGAAATACTCTCTGTTGCGCCAGTATTCCTTCTCCTCTTCTTCAGTCAACGTCTTGCTTGATACGAGCCTTCCTACAGCCGTAAAGATACCCCTGGGCTGCTTCGTGATGTAAGCGCAGTCTTTCATGTGTACTCTGTAATACTTCATATTCATCCCCAATCGCTTAACGCACTATTACCAAAAGCGTTCTATTCGTCAATTATACTCTTGTGCCTGTCTTGATGAATTCGATCAGTTCTTCAAGATCATCAAATTCATCATAATCACCCATGATGCCTTCACGATGATAGACGATACCGGCCTTCTCGTTCTTCTCAAGGCAATCAAGAAGAGTATCTATACCATACCTTTTTGCAAACTCAGCGAAAGCACGGGCCTTGATCTTATCTGCATAAAGACCTTTGCGGCAGTTTGCCGGCTCACATTCATAACACCCGGCTATATCCTTATCTATACCGCATCTTCTTACTTCACACCATTCAGCATCTTTGCACCAGGACAGTTCCTTGAATCCGTCCCTTTTACATCCCTTGCATGTGACATTTTCAGAACAAAGACAACAAGCCAGTCCACATCTTGCAATCCCCAGTTCACGTTTCATAATTTAATCCCCCTGTTTTCTCGAAAAGTCTGATCAGTATCTATTCCAAAGAATCTCCTGCTCAGACAAGATAATTATACCATCCTAAACAACGCTTTGCCGTCAGCATCAATTTCCTTATAACCATCCGTATTTTAAGGGAATCACCGCTTCGATAAGGGTATTTTCCTCAATCAGCTGCGGTCTGCTTTTAGAAAAATAGAAAAACCACCTGTGATACGAGTTCCGCAGGCGCTTTAGCGCCGAGGACCTGTTTGAAGTAGCACAGGTGGTTTTCTATGACTTTGGTGATCGTGAGCGGATTCGAACCGCTGGCCTACCGCTTAGGAGCGTCCAAAGAACATCTAATAACATTGAAAGGGCGGGGTTTCCGGGCTTCACGTTCCTTTTTAAGCCACTCTTCAGCCACTTATTCCTATTTCATCAAATCTGATTTTTCTTATTATTGGTAGTTCGATATATTCTGGAATTTATTATCTAACCAACTGCTATATTCTGTTTCATCGTACTGAAGAGTATCGAGGCGTATGATACCATTTCTTTTTTCCAGGACAGGATACTTTCCACCTTCAACATAATTCACAGAAGAATAAGCGATCTCGTTATCGTTCCCAACAGGTTCGTATTTCATATAAACAATCTGATTTCTGTTAACCATGTACTCTTCACTGATACCACTGTCTGAATACACCGTCACATACGTATATGTCGGATATGAACCTCCCATATCGGTATACGGGAAAAGGTAAAACTTGTTCTGAGCAGTGAAGGCTTGGTGAATAACGTCTATACGGCCATTAACATAATTCTCAATCTGCCGAACTGTTCCGTCCTTCTCCCTGAATATCTTTAAATACTTCTTGCAAGTTGTTCTTAATGAATCGCTTTCGTTTATCTTATACTTCTTCCTTCTGAACATTTCATAATAGCCTTGCAGATAACCAATGAACTCTTGATTCTTTTTGGACATATACGAGATTTTTAATGTATCGGTATTCAGTTTAACAAAACCTGTGTTTTTTCTGAGTTCATTACACTCACGAATCAATTTGATCAAATAGGATTCTTCTATCATATCGTCACCTATACCCACATTTTAATTTGCATCAATGCAAATGCATCTTTTTACTGTATATTTTCCGTTCTATCCGATACAGTTTACTTTAAGCCAATGAGCCACGCCATCTTCATCGTTTGACATAGTTATATCGTCTGCTGCAGCTAATGCTGCGGGAACTGCATTAGCCACTGCTAT
>Ga0247610_10001530_pt1 | contig 28682 bp, 47 predicted proteins | sample 174DNAGHGhighgp2_FD_193483 | JGI IMG/M metagenome (GOLD analysis project Ga0247610, IMG submission 193483) | Sheep rumen microbial communities from Palmerston North, Manawatu-Wanganui, New Zealand - 1742 DNA GHGhigh gp2 | ecosystem: Host-associated > Mammals > Digestive system > Stomach > Rumen...
AACTTAATAGTGAATTGTCAGCATATTATCTAAATGCTTTTGATAGCAGAATAAACCAAATAAACAATTCCAAGAATGAATTGCAGAAACTAATTGATAGTATGTTGTCTCCCTCACAGGTAAGTGCAGCAAATAATGCTTTCAATTTGGCCGCAAACATATTCCCAGGTGGTGCAACTTGGAAAGATATTCAAGAAGGTAATTTCTGGAAGAAAAATGTATGTTATCAATATTTTAAAATGAAGACTCGTAAATTTAAAAACTGGTTTTCAGAAGAAGAAAATATTGAAGATATTGATACAGATACATTTCTTGCTGCTATGAAGATTGATGATACAAATGGAACTATATCTTTTAATTTCTTTGATAGTGAAGGTAATGCTATTATAAAATCTTATTCTGCCAGTGATTTACAAAATGTAGGTGAATTAGTTAAAGTTAATGATGAATATTATCTAAATGATGATGGTAATACTTATGATAAGAATGCTGCTTTATACTATACTGATGAAAATGGTGAAGAATATGTTGTATCAACCTTACAAGGAGCAATACAAGTAACATTACACGATAATAAAGATATTCAGAAATCCATAAATGAAAGAATGGAACTTGTTGGTTATACTGCTGATAAAGATGTTGTTAAATCTATGTAGTGAGATGAAGTTATGTCAATATACGAAAAACAAAGAGATATATTATTTGATGCCTGCAAGAAAGTGGCAACTGACCAAAAATGTCCTAAATGGATTGCAGATATATTACGAGATGCTGTAATTACAGCTAAAAATTTAAAAGAAGATTTTCCGTCATTCAGTACTGGCCAGGACTCGCATCCTGAGCATACTTTGCAAGTTGGTGATATAGTTATCATAACTAACAATAATACATCCTGTGTAGCTAAGCTTATTGAAGAGCCGCTATCTCCGGGCAATATTCGCATATTTGATGTGCAAGTGACTGAAGGAAATAATAATAATCCAACAGGAACGATATTTCACAATGTTCCTGAAACAATCATGAGGCTTAAATAATGCTACCATTAAGTGCTAATTCTGACTTTAAAAATATTGACAATTCTAAGATAGTAAACCCGTACTATGACTTAAATGCAGAAAAAATTCCTACTAAGATAGACATTTATGGTACAGATGCTCTAGACCAAGCCATTGAGATGGTTCTATGTACTGAACCATACGAAAGAATATTCAATTTATCATTTTCGTCTCCACTATATCAGATATTATTTGAAAATTCAACTGATGTGGATGGCTTAATAACTACTGTATTTGACCAGATTGAATATTGGGTTCCTGTCACTATTGACAGATCCAATGCAGAAGTCGAGAATATAGTGGAAGAACATGCTTTAAGATTTAAAATTCCTTATGTCAGTAATGACGGAAGGTTCGTGCATGTATTCAATAGGATTATTAGTAAGTAAAATCACTATTCATTTCAAGTTTTTTTTGATATATTATTAGTTTTTTATCTAATTCCATAAATTTGTTATTATTAACAATTATACGATTCCATACAGATAAAAATCTATCTCTAACATAACATTCTCTATTATACATCCATTGAGCATGAATTTGTCCTCTAATATTAGGTTCTGGATTTTGTTTATCAAACATACTATATGAATGTTCAACCAAAATATCAAAAATTACATTGGCTTTATCAATAAAATTAAATAATATTTTATCTTGTATAAGAAATTTATCATAAAATTGTCTGATTTCAGTTAATTTATACCACTTTTCTTTCCACACATCGGAAATAGAAGTAATATCAGATAATGTTATTGCTTTCATTTTATTAACCACTTGATTGAATTATTTGTTGTTTCTATGTTTAAATATATAAACTTATCAATGATTTGTCAATATATTTTTGGTAAAATTATAAATACATTATGAATAATGCAATTTCTTTTAGTGAATATGTGAAGTTAAATCAGAATAAAGCATATAATCGTAATGTGATTAGTGTTCCTGAAGTTAAAGTAAAACAGGTTGTTGATAAGATTGTCAAGCCTGCACCAATAAAAGAAAAAGGCATTTATGACTATCTGAATGAAATAAATCCTGATATATGGACAGCCAAGATAGTTAATGAAAAGAAATACTTATTCTACAATAAGCATATTCTTGATGTTAGTGAATTGGCAAAAAATATAAAACAGATTTATTCTCAGAATGGTTATGAGAATTATGGATTTTCAAAATTGGATGAATCAGACTTGATAAGATATACAACGGTTCGTGATATCTTATCCAAAGAATTCTTGAATCCTACGGCTACAACTGAACTTGAGCCATTGGATGTTGCACAGAGTATCTTTGAAAATGAATTGAAAGATTTTGAATGGAAACCACAACCTCTAAATCTTAAATAGGTGAATTTATGAATATGAAAACAAATAAGTTGTTGGAGGTAAAATTACTGGTTGAACCATCTATTGTTGAAGAAACTTTAACCAGAATGGGTATTCCCGACAACAAAAATAAAATTTTATATCAGTCCTGTCATTTGTTGAAACAGTTTGATACTTATTATATTGGTCATTTTAAACAATTATTTGTCTTAGGCCGTGGAAAAGATGGTTTTCCTGGATTTGGAAATGTTAGTATGGAAGATATAGAAAGACGAAACTCAATTGCTTTCTGTTTACAAAAATGGAATATGATTACAGTCATAAATCCTGAAGAAATAGAAGAACATAATGTCCGTATTTTCGTTCTACCACATTCTGAAAAATACAAATGGCAACTCATTAAGAAGTTCAATGTTAAAAATTTGGAGAATGTTTAAATGGCTATTACAGTAAAAAATTTCATTTATAATGGTAAGCTCACAAACTTATATTATGTTGTTAAAACCATTTTAACAAACGATAATTATTGTCAAAGAAAATATCTTGATGAGATGTTTGATGATTGGCACTATTTCCGTAACATACAACTTAAATTAGGTAATGACTTAATCAATACAAAAGAAGGTAACAAGTCTTACTTTAGTATATCACCTGACCTTTATGAAACTTATGTTGATGCTATGTGGAGCATAAACAAACAACCTATTAGATGGACAGATATACCAAAGAAAGTAGAACCAAAAGACGATGTTCACTATGTTCATTATGATATGGAAGTAGAATCAATGGATTTTAAAACTGCCAAGCAAATACTTAATGAAAATGGTTTCTTGCTTGAAGATAAATGAACATGAGCCAGATATTTATACAGTAGAAACACGAAGTGATTGTGAACTAAGACGATATGGTCATAGTCACTAAAAACATTAAAACCACTAATCAATTTGGTGGTTTTTTAATATAAAAAATGCCCAGTTTCCTGGGCAGAGGTTCCGTTTTTTGTTTTTCTATAATTAAATATATAATCTTATTTAACAAAAGTCAATAAATTTTTTGTAAAATTTCATTTACAAAATGGCACATATAAATATATTAAAGGTATTTGTATATGTTAAGTTACAGTGAGATATTTAATATTCAAAAGACTACTCTTCCATTGTCAAAGAAAGAATTGGAAGGTGTTTTAGCCAAAAGTGTTTTTAGTGGATATGTTCAGTGCCCATATTCTGTTCTAGTTCAGACATTGAAAAATATTGCCGTTGCGGACATATATCAATGTTCAATAAATCCAAATGAAATATATCAGGGTAATAACAACCCATTTGAAAGAGCTGAATGTATAATTCAGATTGAAGGAACTAGATATTATGAGGAATTTATAAATCGTGTAATTACTGCTGAAGATTCAAAAGAATGGACTGATTTTATAACCTATTCCGAAACATTTAAATCTGAACTAAAAACACTAAAAGAACAAATTATTAAGAAATACCTTTGGAATAGACAAAACATAAACAATTGGTGTACTGAAAAATATGTTCCTTTACTTGGAGAAGATAAAGAAAAACTATGTACTGACTGGGATAATTTCAAAGCAAGAGTTCTATTGACTAAAGACTTATATGGTTTCATTGAATGTTGTAATGAGGCTGATTTGAATAAAGCCACAAGAGATCTTTCATATAATCTATGTAAGAAACTTAATAAATATAAACCTGAACTAATGAACCATATAATTAACAATAGTAAACGTGAAACAATGATTACAGTCAAAAAACCAATAGTAAAAAGAATATTCATTATTTCTAGTTATGCTAGACAGTGTGAAAAAGACTGGCCGATTATAAAGTTCACACAGTTGGATAAGAGAAGTTTTGATTCTCTAGGTATATGGGAGGATTAAAATGTTAAAGCAAACTAAATCAATTGTATCAGTATCAAGAAAACCGACAGATGAATTTGTATATCAATGCGATTCAAATGATGCTGAAAATGGCATAATTACTATTAATCCTATCATATATGATAAAGCTAAAGACAAAACTTGGACTTTAGCTCCTACTGAAGAAACCGGTGCTAACCCAAATACAATATCATATGTTCCTGGTATAGATTTTGATGGTGATGGTAAGAAAAACAGACTTGATAAACAATGGTATTTAAATCTTGCTCCTGTTGAAGGAGACATTAGATATTTAAGACCAGATGAAGATTCATTACTACAATTATCTACACAGGTTGGTCCTGTAACCGTTGACCCAATTCCACCGGAAATTGTGGATAACACATCCACATTGACAGACTATATCAGTTTATCTCCAACATATAACATTATTGATAATAAGCATGTAATTGTTAGTGATTCTGCAAGACATTTTGAATATCAGTTTAAAGATGAATCTGGTTTGGACTATAAGCAATTCACAATAAAATTGAAAGTACCAGATAGTTATAATGGTGCATATCAAGATAAAGTTGAAGATGGTTATATACTTCTTTATGATTTTTCAAGACCTGAAACATCAATAGAAACATATAAAGGAACTTACTTTCCAGACTATGATAACAAATGGATAGTAAACACAAAAATTTCTTATTATAAGAAAAATACCTATGTTCTTGAATTTGATTTAATATCAGGTAAAGAAACAAAGTCATATGGTTCTGATTATAATAAGAAAAATCGTTTCTTTGCTTCACCAAGTGAACTATTGAAAATTGGTTATACAGAAAATGACCCAATACCAACTGACTTATTATATTTAAACACTATACCAGATAATGTTACAACTATTAAAGAATGGATTGACTATATTAAGGATGGTAATAAATGTTCTGGAAATATCGTTGTTGATGTATGGGACTTGGCAGGAAATTATACTGAATACTTTGATGAAACTCAATTTGATACACTAGACATTGACGATTTAATGAATCTAGATAAGGTTCAAATAAAATTCTATAATTTTGAGCCAGAAACATTATTTGTTACAAGTAATGTAAATGGTTCAGTTAGATGTAATTGTCAAGACCCTAATATTTCATTATGGAATTATCCTGTAGTAGCATATTTGACTGAACCATCTGTTGGTCAAATTGATATGTCAACTTATGATTTCATTGAATACAATGACCCAACTGAAATAGGTGGTTATAATGTTTTGACTGGGCAACGTGATTTTAAAGTTCACAATATAACAGAATATGGTTATGTTGAAGTTGAAGCATGGGTTGAAACTGGTAATGAAAAAATTGATGAACTAATCAAAGAAAGAACATATAATACAGGTAGATGTGGACCTTGGCTCGTTGATGGTGGTGGAAGAAAATATAATATTCGTAGATTTGTGCCATCATATCTGAAAAATTCAGACTTTGGTGACTTCATTGAATGGTTTGAATTGTTTATCAACACATTCTATATGGGCTTGGATAAGAAATTAAATATTTCTGGTCTAGAAAAAGTAGCCCGTGTAGGAAACTTTAATGACATTGATGCCATTGAGAATGCTTTATTGCAACATTACTCAAATGAATTTGGTAATGAAATACCATTTGATAAAGAAGCTATTAGTAATATAACAAATACATTCAATACATTCTCATTTGGTTATAAAGATGAACAGGAAGTTTATAATAACATTAAATATGTTCTAGAAAATCTACCTGATTATAACAAGTTTAAAGGCACTAACATTGGTGTATTTGGAACATTGAAGATGTTCAGTTTAAGTTGTAAAATTATAAACTTATGGGTTAAAAAGGAAAATCCAATAGAAGAAAATCCAAACTTTATTGAAGAATCAAGTATCAAAGATTTTACTGACTTATTCCAGACCGGTAGATTTGCTATTGATGTAAACTCTCATGTATCATTTAAGTCTATAAATGATAATATCAAATATTTCATTGAAATAATTAAAAGCATCAAGCCAATTACAAAGATACTTGATAGCATTAAATACACAATAAATATTGATAAAGACATTACACTAATAAATTTCAATGAACAGTCTATTTATGATAATAATGTAATATATTATATTGCTAAATGGACTGGTTCTGATATAGGTAAATTCTTATATAAAGTAAATAAAGAAAATCAAACCTGTTCATTATTAGGTTTACCATATAAGCTAAATGTTCAATTTACTAATTATAACAATAATTATTATACAATATTTGGCAAATTATTTGATAATGCACCTGAACTAATAATTACTTGTATCGCTGGAGATTCAACTAGAGTTACTTATAAGATAAATATTGACGATTTGACTATATCTCTAAATAATGGTTCATTCATTTTGCAATCATATAAACCAGATGTAATGTTAAGTTTATATAAGATATATGAAAATCTTATATCAGGTGAAGGTTCATCTTTTATGAATATAAAAAGTATACCAGGTTCTAAATATATTAGATGCTATTAATGGGTAGTCAATGGAAAATATTAAATATTACGATAATGTAGATTGCATATTAACTCAAAATTCAAAATCAAATTTTGTAAAACAGAATAATGGCATAAAATTTGGTATTATCGGTGCTGTTCTTTTCATTGACAAGAATAATTTTCTATATAACATGCATAATTCACAGAATAATTATTCAAATGTTATAACTTGGAATGATTTAGTTACGAAAACTACAGTTCTATTTACAAACTTACCCTATGATTACAATGGTGTACTAAATCCCGAAAACCAAGATGCTTATAATGAATTGGCTAAAGAACCTAAGCTGAATAATTTAATTCCTATACATTGTTCTTATAATAGTGATAATGATGTATCCATAAATATTTCCATTGACCCAAACACAATTACATTTAAAAATTCAAATAATAATGACTTGGCTATTGATGGTATTGCATTTATTTCTGTTCCTTATGTCCAGGAAAAATGTGATTTGAAATGTGAACTTTATGAAGAACAAGACAAATATGTATCTTTGATTACATATTTTGCTGATGAAGGTGATAATGATAAGAAAATTTGGATATTAAATAATCAAGATCCATTACTCACATTCAATGTAAATATTCATTTTCATTTCACTGAAGACCATGTTTATGCCGATAGCATATATCAAAATAATTTACAAGATGGAATCCATATTATAAATAATGGAAAAACCAACAAAAACTTGAGAGAAATTAATACCTTTGGTGGCACAACAAATTTGTTAATAGGTTAAAATAATGAGTGATACCTTAACCGCATATAATTCTTTTGGTAAATTAAATATTGTTACGGAAGCATCTTCAACAATACCACAAATAGTATTTGATTTGATAGATACTTCTAAAGACGATAAATCCTGGCATGGTGATAGGATTTCTTTTTCTTATACATCAGGAAATATCAATACTAACGGTTGTTTGGGTGCAAACCATTTCCGTATTACAGAAAATGCTTATTATGCAGGTGATAAGGTCAACTTTGACTTGCTTGGTGATGGTAATGTTTTATATAATAGCATGTCTGATAATGATTTAAATATTACTTATACAGGTGTTAAAGGAACATCCAATAACTTATTCATTTATTCTGATAGAAATAGATTAGACTTAAGTGCACAACATAACTCATTTATAAATTCACACGATAATAAACTTGACACATTTAATCTATCTGGCATGAATTTCATTAATTCAAATGGTAATAGTTTTCAAAAATATATTACGGATAATAAAGAGATAATATCAGCAAATGATATGTCATTCTATAAGTCTGATAATAACATTATTAGAGGTCAAACTATTTCTGCAAATGGTATAACTTTTATAAATTCCAATAATAACTATTATGCATCTGATGATACACCAAATAGCCAGAAAGTCTTAATCAATTCAAATAATTGTTTTATATACAATACTGATGCAAAAGATAGAAATATCGTATCTATTGGTAATGATTATGGCTGGATTGAAAATTCAAACAATATAATTGCTATTGGTAAAGGATTATATTGTAATAATTGTACTAATAAGATTATATTGGGTCAATTCAATAAAAATCCTGAAGAAAATGATATTCTTGTGGTTGGTGATGGTTCATTATCTAAAGATAAATATAATTATCTATCTTCAGTATATAAAGCTGTATATGAAAATGAATTTACTGATGATGACATTAATTCATATAATATAGCTTATAAGAATAACCTATATAACGATAGACATAATATATTTACGGTTAATTCTGATGGCTATATTAGGATAAATGGAACTAATAATACATTAAATACAAGCATGCAATATTATGCAAAATATAGTTTTAGTGGTATTACATTTACACAAAAGAATTCCCAAGGAACTGCTGTTGTAGAGTGTGATATTCCATTTGAAGATTTATATAATTCCTTAAAAGAGAATATAAATGTAAAGAACGAATATCAAAATAAGTTAGATGCAATATCTGCACACATAGATAACATTTCTAACAATATACCTTCATATTTTATAGTTGAACTTCAATCAAGTGATTCAACAGTCACTATTGATGAATTAGCAACTCGAGTTGGTGCTGCTACTTATACAGATGCTGCCGCAGATAAAACTATATTGCTTGTTCAAAATAATACCGGCGAGGATAAAATCGTTAAATATGGTAGTACTGATTCTGAACAAGTGACAATATATAATCTATATGCAAAGGAATTTATAAGTTATCATAATGATTGGTTAGTAGTGGAATAATGGAAGTCTGTATAACAAATCAATGTAAGCAAAGAATACTTGAAAACTCAATAAGTTTTCAAATTAAAGGCTATGTATTTTTAAAAGATACTGACCATTTAATATCTAGAACTGAAGATAAAAAGACCTTAACACTAAACGATTTTATTACATCAAATGATACTATCATATATAATAAAGATCATAGTTATTTTGATACTACTTACATTCCAAACCTAGAAGTAAGTAATGATGATAACTATTATTTTGGTTCATATAACATAAAGATAGATAAAGGTCTTGATAAAGAAAGTATTGATGGTTTAAATGATACTTTTGATGCAATTCTAGTCATTGGTGAAGATATAAATGTTATAACTGACTATAATAAAAATACTTATAGCATAACTGAAAATAATAAGACATTCTTGGCTGCTATTATTACTGATTCAATGGGTATTAATCCAAATAATACACAGTCAGTAACAATTCATTTTGCTATTGGTGAAGAACCTATAAGTGATAATTATTATATCTCAAATACTTTTACAAATTTAAATTCTGAAATGAAGGATCTTTACACTACTAAGATAAATGATTATTTATTCCTAACACCAGCGCCAAATTATGAAAATGCAATAACAGGAACTATATATTATTTAAGTAATGTTAGCATTAAAGGTAATTTCTTTCCAAGCAACATATCATTGGCTGATGAATTTTATAAGATTAACAATATATGGAATGTTGGTAATAGTGCAGGAACAGTAAATATATTCAGTAAAGATGGTTATAATTCAAAAATAACCACACCACAGTTAATGTTGACCTGTAGTTCATGTACTGCTGGAGATACTCCTACTTATGATATAAATTCATTCATTTTCAAATATAGTCAAACAGAAAACTCATTCTTAATGGGTCAAGATATTGGAAATAAGGCAATACAAGTAGATATATTACCAGAATATTTTGAAAGATTAGATATATCTGATGCTACAAATTATAGACTAAAAATGTGTGATGGTTTTATGACCGGTATTGTTCAACAAGGTACCACAATAACATCAAGCTGGTATGGCAATATATCTTCAACGGACAAATATTTTAGACTTGCTAGTATTAATAGTAATTATGATGCATCTTATGACATATTTGAAATTCGTGCTGAAAATATAACGGTTAAATCTAGTTCAGGCATATCATTCTATGGAAATAAGTCTTATAATAATAGTATAACTAATACAACTGATTCTGTTTTCTTTGATTCACATAATAACAGCATGACTTGGTTAAATGATATACTGTTATTCAATTCTATGAATTTAAGTTCACATAAGACTGTTGACCCACTTGAGAAGCCAAACAACATTTCATTCATCGGTTCAGACAATATATTAACTTATGTTGACATTAAAGGTGCTATTAATAACAACACCTACATTGGTAAGAATTATCATTCAAGAAATATATATCCACTCGTTAGTTCTGAACATGTAACAGTCACTGACCTTAGAAAATATCCAGATGAATTGGATACTGTTACGATTAAGAACTCTCTTCCAGATCCTACTGTTGCAAACATTGGTAATTTTGCAGCCATTGGTTTTGAAAACCTTGCTTTGACTCGAGCATATCCAATAAATGATGATTGGTCTGTATATTCAGTGATATTCGGTCATGATAATTCATATACATCACCATACATAATGCAGAATGGTGGAAGTGATAAGACTTTATATTTCAATAATCAGAACGATTCGTATTTCAATGATAAATTACAACAATATAGAGCATTAACTGCTAATGAAGGAGATTATTCTTTATATAAGCTCGTTGCCGTTGGTAATGGTCAAAATAATGCTTCTTATGACCCACATTCACCTGGTGAATATGCTTCAATTTCATATCCTACAAAAAATAGTTATTCATTGGATGTATTTTCTGTTGAAAAGGACTCATTCCAATTGATAAATACTGATTTTGAAGGTGGTGGTTCTGTTGGTTATATACCAAAATTGTTTGCTGTTAGAGGTCATGCACATATATTAGGAAAATATAGAAAGAGAATTGTTGATGATTCTGAAACTTATGAAGGAATCATTGACAAATATTATATACAGAATGCTCTATATACACCAGATAAATTATATGTACCACTACCAAGATCATCAAACGATGTATATGAAATAGACTTTGTTGATGTTTATAAAGCATTAAATAACAAAGATAATAAAAAGTTTACTAAACTAGAAAGTTCTGATTTTCCAGATGTAGAGCCAATTAAATCAATAGTTGAGACTACTATAAGCAATAGAAATAATAGAATTGTATTAGAAGATACTCCTGCTAATATTGATGATATAAAAGAAAAATATTGTGAAATATTTAATATAACTGATGAGACAGAAAAAGCACAAATATTTAGTAATACAGATGATACAATTTATACAGTATATCTAGTTGATTCTAATTGTGTGAAAAAAATAATATATCGCGGTGACTTTATAAATTTATAATAATACATACTATATGGCTGAAATATATACAAAAGATAATAATGGTAATTTCACAAGTTTAGGCAACGCCGATTTAAATCAAGTTCGTACTGTTGTCAATGGTGGAGAATTATCAAAATATCTTAAGGAATTCTGGACAGAAAAGAAATGTGGTAAACATCCAGAACTAATGGATAAACATAAAGCCATCTTATTGAATGATCTGGTTGTTAGTCCAAAAGACTTATTTGAACAACTGAATAAAAACATATTCACATTCCAAAATTTTGGACCTATAAAGCTATCAGAATTCTTAACCAAGTCTAAATTGGATTCATATTTGAAGCCAGAATACTTACAACACGCTTTAACAGTGACAACACATCAGCCCGCAATAGGTAAAGGTGAATTTCTATTAGTTTCTTGTTTCAAGAACATAAATTTTTCATTTGAAAGTGGTGATTTGACTGATGATAATGGCAATAGGATAGAAGTTAAAGGTAATCATTCATCTATTGCTGGTGTAAATGGATTTAAACAGATGAATAAGTCCATTATGTTCTCAATTTATCGTCTATTCAATACAAATCCCGACTATGAAGACTTAACTATGAAATGTGCTGAAAATTTAGAGGATCTTTTATCAAAGAATCCAGAACAAATAAAGAAAACTATGTTATTGTTGCAAAATAATGTAAAAGAAAGTTATGAACTTGCCAACAATATGACTGAACTATACAATGAAACACCACATTTGCTTGATATTGTTGCTGCTGCACATTTATTCGTATATTTGAAAGTTCAAAATGCTAATTATCTAATGGCATTGAATGATAAAGCATTTGCTGGATTTGAAGCACCAAAGACATTAAAACAGTCTTATGAGATAATTAAACATTTCAATGTAAATGGCTGGACTACAGGAAATAAAGGCATTACATTCACCTTGAAGTAGGAGTAACAAATGGAAAATATAGCATCTGTTGCAACACAAAATGGTGGAACTGCCAAATATAATTATACAGACGAAATATACAACATTCGCCTAAATGATAAGAAAGAAGGTGTCTTAATTCCAGCCAATCTTATCACATCACTAGAAATTGAAGAAACTATGTTTAGTTTACTTCCTACATTTAAACTTAAAATAGATGATAAAGGTGCATTCTTTACAGGTTTCAATATAAAAAATGGAGATGTTCTGTATATAACTATAACACCGAACATTGATCCGAACAAAGATGAACCGAAACCTTACATAGAAGGTGAATATTGTGTTCAGAGTATAGATTGCTTGCCAGACCTTGCGTCAGGATACTATTCCTATACTATCATTGGTATATACAACGCCCAGAACTATTTGAACCAAATAACCACATATCCTAAAACTACTTTGGTATCATTAGTTACTCGAGATGAAAAGACATCTGATGAAGCAATTCATGAAGTATTAGACGAAACACCATTGAAACTTGTTACTAAATGTAGTTTTGCAGATTCGTCATTATGGATAAACTGTAATCAAACAAGAGCTCAATTCATAGAAAAGATTACTGACCATGCTTGGATATCTGAAGATGATGCACCAATTCTATATACAGACAAGTTCGGTCAAACAATCTATACTTCCATAAAAACATTGGCTGAACAAAAACCATTAGCAAAATTTAAACAGATAAAATATTATTATGAAAATGGTTCAGACGATGCTCAGAAACCGATGCTATTTGGTGATGTTGACTTCCTAAATGCAGCCGGTCCGATATTAAACCAAGGTGGATATAAAGTTAAAGAAACATATTACACACCTTATAATTGGACTGATTTGACTGATAAAGATATTGAATTTGCTGACATTAATTTTACCAATATGATTACAGACATTCTTCTTGCTACTCAAGATTTGTCTGTGTCTGATATTTTGATTGGTGAATTGCTAGACAATATCACGAAAGGTAAGTATAGAATTATAAATTATCAGCATGATGAGCCATATTTGGCAACACGAAGCAATAAAGCTGCATCACAGATAGAAAATGTATCAAAGAATGTAAATTGTGGTATGCACTTTAAAGACTATCATTCACATTATGACCTTGCACCGGCACATAATGAAATGATTAGAAGAGGATTTTTCCAGAACTTTGTAAACTTATTCGTGGATGTTCACAGACAACCAAAAACATTTATGGAAAACATCTGTAGACCTACTATTGCTGACAAAATACACATAGATTTTTCAAATGCAGATGGTATGGATAAGATTCATTCTGGAAACTATATAATATGTGGTATCAAACACTGCTTTATGGCTAACCATTCATATACAATGCAAGTAAAAGCGGTGACCGATGGTACATTTGGTAAAGGTGCATTTGAGGAAGAATTGGAGAAATCTAAATCATGAGAGACATAGACCAGTTTAGACAGTTAATGAAAGGAAAGACTGATAGTATCAATACAGAACAGATACTACCAAAAGCAATAAAAGAAGACCACAAGACTTGGACTGGTATAGTTGTTAATAATGTTGACCCAGACAAACTTGGCCGTGTACAAATTAAAATCTATGGATATTATGATGATTTGGCACTAAACAATATTCCTTGGGCAGTACCCGATATTCAATCTTGGACTTCCACAAAAGGTAATTTCATTGTTCCTGAATTAAATACTATTCTTCGTGGATATTTTGATAATGGTGATGAAATGAAGCCTGTTTATAATGCAGTAGCCTTTAATGCTGCATATACATCCAAAGAAGGTAATTTTCATGACTGGTTGACTCGCACTGAGGACTATCCTCATACAATGGTATTGTTCCAGACTGACAATAATGACATGCTTGTTATGAATAAGAAATCAGGTGAAATTGCTTTCACACATCATACTGGTGTTGTTACAAAAATTGACCCAGACGGTAATATCAATATTGCAACCAATATCTATTCTGCCGGACCGGGTAATTTGAATGTAAATGTTAGCGGTAATGTTAATATAAATTCGTATGGCTCAACAACAATAAGTGCTATGGGCGATGTAAATGTAAGAACCACAACAGGAAAAATTACATTAGGTGATAATCCTGTAAAACAACTTGTAAACAACATCCCTGTTTGCATGGTTTGCCGGTGCAAAGCATTGTATTGGTAACACACAAGTAGAAGTTTAAAAGAACAGTCACTTACCTCTGATAGTGATTGTGAAAGTATTCGCAGTACTTTCCCTAACTTTTATATAAATAGAAGTTTAATCTTCAGGAATTATTCCATATCCGCCATCAATCAATTCAATGGCTTCTTCAAGGCTATCTGCCTCTTCATTATCCCATGAACTAGCATCCCAGTTTTCAAGAACTTCTCTTACTACATTTTGATTTAGAAAACGGTTATTCACTCTTGAATATTCCGGATAATAAATCTTATCGCGTTCAACTAGAAATACATCAGGATCTTCTTCATAGTCTTCATTTATACCTTCATGAATAGTGGCAAGCCACCAATTCAATGTATCAGGACAAATGAAAACATTCTTGTAAACATTAAAAATGTCTGGATTTACTTTCTTTGCAAAAGATGTGATATCTGTGTATTTACTAAATTCAAGCTTCATAATAATACATCTAGATTATTTATACTTAATATCCTTCTTCGCCAGGGAACTTCACACCAGGAATTTGAATACGCATAGCAGGCTTCCACCACCAATCATTTTCATCTCCATGCATAGGCAAACCGTGGTCAAACTTTGCCTTCATCTGGATAAACCATTCCTTAAATTCAGGTGAAAAGTCACGATTTAACTTCTTGACTTCCTCCATCAACTTAGTATTGATTGAGCCATAGATGGTGCAAACACCACCAAGACAAGTAAATTCCTGAACATCGGTCTTATTATAGAAAGTAATCATTGTTGTTTCTCCTTATTAGACATCCATTCCTTCAGCACGCTGAATATCAATCATAAACTGTTTGAAAGCAATATCAGGATTATAAGCAAGACCAAGCAGTTCAATGGTCAAGCATTTCGCCGTATCTGCCATAGTGGGATAGGAAAAATTAGACAACTTAAGCCATTCAACACCATTGGAGCCATCACCATAGAAAATATCAAAACCAAATGGAGACGGTTTGATAGTCAAGTCAAACAGTTTCTGTTTCTTAGATTTATTTTCCCATACAGTGAACTGACATTTACCTTCATTTGTTGCCTTAACCAAATAATCAAAAGCCTTCTTGTAAGGGTCCTTACCAGCATTCTTCATTTCACGGATTTTATTGTAAGCCGGTGCATAATATTGTTCACTGGTCATTGTTTACCTCGTTTTTGTTTTCTAAGTTTAAATATAGAAAAAAAATTGATATAGTGTCAATAGTTTAAACTTATTATTATGTAAAATTTTATTAACTTTCATGAAGTATGTCACTCTGATAAAACAGAGGACTTGGCACTATATTATAAATATAACATATAGAGGTATTAAACATGAACGAAGTAGAACAATTACCAGACAATTTTTTGACATATCTAGCGGGCACAAAGGAAGCTGAAATTGAAAAACTATTCAGTTTTGCTTTGGATGCATTAACCTTTAGTAATAAAGTCCAAGTATATCACTGGTCTTGTGAATCGGGTTTCCATCATACACACTTTGAAGCAATCTATGATATTATTAGAGATTTTGCAGATAAACTTGTGGAAACTGTACTATCTATGGGCATCAAGTTCAAAGCCAATAGTAAGACTTATGTAATCAACGATGAACTATTTGATGTCAGCAATGCTTTATTGAAACTTGAAGCATTCCGTGATAGCTTGATAGATTTGAAATCACAATATAGCACTAAAGTAAGTCTAGAAAACTTATTTGGTGATACTATTGAAGCGCTCGATAAAGAAATTGGTCTAATCAAGAATTTCAAATAAAAACAAACATAAAATGAGGTAAATAAAATGAATATAAACGAAGCCATAAATAAGCTTAAAATAGCTGGATTTGAGGTTGTAGATGGGAACAATAGTTCACTTGACAGCCTGGCAAGAATCATAAAAGAAAACTATGGAATTTCTGCAAAATTGAATAAAGACAACATATATTTTGATTATGATGAAGTTGCCGTAAAAATTGACGAAACATATGATAAAAATTATACAGTGTCTATAATAGACGAAGCAACAGATAAATCAATTTATCAGGAAGTTCGGCAATATAAACGATGTTCTAAATATACTTGAAACGCATTTAGATTAAAAATAAAACACGGTTCTAATTGAATCGTGTTTTTTAAATGAAATCTTTGTTTAGTTTTTCAATTTTGATTTTGATAACATATTTTTTATATAACTTATCAAGTTCAAACATCAAAGTTTCTTCAGTCCAATTAAATCCTTTAAACACATATCGCTTAAATCCTTTAGAAACATCACTATTTCTATGCTTATGTATCATCATACCGGTGTTATCGCATCTATCAAAAGTTTCATTAATATCGGCAAACACACCATACATTAACTTTTTACTGTCTGGATGTACTGCTATCCTTTTATAGTAATGCTCAACATACTGCATCATTCTATTAGCAATTGAATGTTTTAAATTATAATCCATCATATTATTCCTAAAAAATCTTTATCCAGATTTAGTTTTCGGAGTTTCATGCACAGCTGTTTATATTGTTTTAGTAAACATTCAATATTTTCTTCCAATTGATCTGTTGTATAGCACACAATCATTTTTCTATAAGAATTTTCAGCATATATTTTATCAACATATAATCCTTTACTAATAAAGAATTTTGGTATAACTAGGACATCTAATAACTCCCAAGTGGCTACTGTCAAATCATCTATGGTTGCTTTAATCTTTTCGCCATAAACAGATTCTATCTTCAAACCATATCTTCTACAAATATCTTCAAAATTAGGTCTTAGCAAAATCATTCTCCAGTTCTATAAGCTTGTTTTCTATTTCTTGTTGTTTAATTCCCATGTAAAATAACTTCATACAATCCATAAATTCATCAAGATAATCTTTTCTAATTGCTATTGTATTGTTATTTCTACAAGTAATATGTTCAGGTAATGTTGTTAAAATCATTCGTTTAATCTCGATATTACTACACCATACAACCGTACAGGCATTATTGTAATATTCAATAATCTCATTGATCTGTTCATCAGTAACACCTTCTTTTCTTACTATATCTACCCAATTTTGAAATATTGCATTTGGAAGCCGTAATAATCGTTTAGTAATCATTCAAAATCCTGTTCCATATTTACAAGTTGTTTCTTAATCATTTCTTTTTTGATTTCTTTAGTTATATTGCATACAATTTCAGCATATTTTTCCTTAGACATTACACGAGCATCTTTCATATTCATCTTATAATTGATATTAAATTTACAGTTTTTATTTGACCTAATCCAGCCGGAAGATATTTCATTATGTTCTGTATCATAGTAAATAATATACTGATTATCAGTTCTATGGTCTTCTTCGTGGATTGATATAAGAACATTAAATGATGCACGGACATCTTCATATTTCTTTATTTTAGGCCATACTGTTGTACTCATATAAAATCCTTTAACATTTCTAGTTTTTTATTTCTTATGTGATATTGTTTAATTTTTTTAATTTCTTCTTGTATTCTTTTTTCCACTTCTATTAGATTAAATGTTTCCTTATATATTGGAACATACATCTTTAAATACCAGGCGTCACCAAAACAATCTATATCACCAAAAACAATATCTTTATATTCCAAATTATGATACGATAGATCTCTAATATAAGAATATTTCAAATTATATTTCTTTAAAAGTTTTTTAACATCATCGTGAGTCATAGTTCATCCAAAATCTTATGAGAAAGAAAACCTGCAAAATATGTTCCACACACAATCGCTGTTAGAATTGTAGTGAAATTGAATAGATAAATTGAAATTAGATACAGAACACCTGTCGCAATTAGTCCAAATATGAATGAATGGATAAACCCACGATGTTTGCAGAACTGTGGTATAATTGAATAAACCATTATGGCGAATGCCATGTAATAATTACCTATGAACATTAGGTATGCACCAAGACATAGGAATAGAAAATACATTACTGTAGAGGATTTGGATTTAATATCCATATCAGAATTCAAAGCACCAGCAATACCAGCTACAAGTGGGGCACCAACTGATAACATTGTATGTTCTGTAGTCATTAGAACTGATACACCTACACCAACAAACCCAATTGTTGAACCGGTTGCAAAATGTGGTCCGAAATCACTCATAGTTATTACCTCTAGTACAAATATACAAATATAAGTTTAAACTGTCAATCACTTTATATCCTGAAAAAGTAAATAAAATTTAACATAAATATATGGATATGACCGATTTTAACCAAGAATTTCAAAAGATTTTTAGTAATGGTTGTCCTCCAACTACTGACTGGAATCAGCCTAGACCTTTTGATGCTCTAAATAATGACTGTTATGGTGCGGAAGCGGCATTAATGGCATCTTTAACATCTGAAGCATATAATAAATTTGGATTTGAAATTACTTACTTCGTTAAAGAACACGATACTAAATTTGACCCCTTACTTGGTGAAGACCAATTGGAAAATGTTAAAAGAAGATTTGAATTGCAAGTATATGCTGAAAATATACCTCAACTACAGAAACAATATCAAATGCAAGGCATGATTTATACAGAAATTGTTACTGTACAGTGCACAATCCAACATTTTCTAGAAGCATCAAGATATGATTGGAAGACTGAAAATCCTGAAGCATATGAATCATTATTGCCTAAAATTGGTGATTTAATGTATTTCCATTTCAATGACTTATACTATGAAGTCATAAATGTAAAAGACCATGCTGAAGGTACTAATTTCTTAAGTCAACCAATTACATATACATTCAATCTACGAGTATGGAGAAATTCACACGAAAATGTAGATGAACTTAATGCTAATGATGACAATATGGAACATTTGAGAAGCTATGTTGAACTTGGTGAAACATTTAATGTTGACTGGGATTTTGGCAAACACGAGCCAAGTGCTACTATTGTTACTCCTGACCATTCAAGAGAACATAGTACAGTTGCTGCATCTGGCGATATACTTGCTATCAATAATGAATTGGAAAATAAAATTGAAAAACAAGCTTTATATAATCCTGAAACTGATGAAAACAAACAGCAACATTATGAAATAGACCCATTTGATGGGTGGTAATATAAATATATAACAAATAAAAGTGAGGTGATATTATGACAGAAAAGAAATGTAAGATATGTGGTGATTGGATAAACTCCAAGAAGATTGCTATGCACTATTGGAACATCCACCACAAGAAATACAATGAATACAAAGACAATGAAGAAACTCGTGAAGAAGAAGATGTGAATATTGTTAAAGAAGAACCACCTTCTACACCAGCTAAAACTGAAGAACCAATCGTAAAAGAACCTGTATCTGTTACAGTTGAAGAACAAAAGACTGAAATACCAACACCAAAGTTTGAAACTGAAACTGTAAATGAAGGATTGACGGAAGTACCAAGTACACCTGAAATTCCTGAAGCAAATCCTTGGCTAGAAACAGTAAAATATTTTGAAACTCCAACAACAAATGAAACTAGAAATGAAATAAGACAAGTTGTGAAACACGATTTAACAGATGAAGGACAAACGCTAAATGAATGGTGTTAAGATATTAACTCCAAATGGATTTAGAAATTTTTTAAAAATTGAAAAAAAAGAAGGTGAATGTCTAAAGATATATTTTTCAGACAATAAATCTATTTCTTGCACTAAAGACCATAGGTTTGATAATAATGGCGAACCAATATTTGCATCAAATCTTAGAGTAGGTCAAACCATTCAAAATAAATCCATAGTGAAGATTGAAGATATACGGTATTCAAACCGTATATACTCCAGTCAATGTTGAAGACGGCCATAGATACATTTCTGGTGATTTAATCCATTATAACTGTTCATTCATTGGTTCTACAGCAACATTGATTGATGGTGAAGTATTAAAGAAAATACTTGCAGTTGAACCATTGCGTGTTGAAGACAACTATAATTTAAACATATATGAAGATCCAGTACCTGGTGCTTTATATGTAATGGGTGTAGATAGTTCAACTGGTGTTGGTAATGACTATTCAACCATTCAAGTATTAAAGATTGTCAATAAAGATAGATATGAAGAAGTTGCTTGCTATAAGAACAATAAGATTAAGCCTTATGAATTTGCTCTAACTATATCAAAATTAAGTTCTAGATACAATGAAGCTTACATGATTATTGAAAATAATGACTGTGGTAGACAAGTTGCAGAAGAACTATGGTATAATATTGGCTGTGGTAATATTCTAAATACCGACAAACGTGGTATTGGTACAAGAGCAACTTCTCAAAGTAAACTTGATGCTTGCATGATGTTGAAAAAAGCAATAGAACAAAATAAACTTATAATACGAGATGAAGAAACTATTAACCAGTTAGGAAGATTTGAAGAAGTTACTCCAAACAATTTTCGTGGTGCTAAAGGTTCTCACGATGACTTAATTTCATCATTGTATTGGGCAGTATATTGCTTGAATCAACCACAAATAGACTTGGAAGGTGCTAAAGTAATAAATCAGACAGTTTCAGATGAATATGCACCACCACCTTGTTTGTTTGATGAGTCAAATGATAATTCTGATTTCTGGAGAAGTTTTAACTAATGAGCTTTGAATATTACATTAAGCCTTTATTAAATCAGCCACCAGATGATACTGAATGGTATGTTAAAGCCACACATAATGCTTTAACAAGTTATCTTGTAGAACTAGAAAATATGCTATCAGTACCTAGACAATTAGTAACTGGTACGGTAATTGTTCCTGGTGCAGGTCCAACACCTTTATCAGGACCTTTTGCATATTTTATTCCAATGCATCAAAATATATCTTATAATGAAGTTAAATCAGCAATGTGGTGTGGTGATGGTACAATGTGCTTTGTAAACTTATTTAATCTATTTGGTAAAAAATTCACAAAAACATTTATAACATTACAGGCACTACCATTCTTAAATATTACTGCTGCTGTAAATATTCCTACAAATACATTTGAAACTTGTGCATATGAATTTTTATCAAATATCAAGGCTATCGGCCCAGCTATGAATCCTGATATATTCCTAAATCTAGAAAGTACTTATCTAATAAAAGCACTAACAACTATACCACCAATAACAGTATCATGTATAGGATCGAGTTTAACTCCACCAGGAACATTCACAGGAACAGTAACAGTTAGTTTTGCAGGATTGGTATAATGGAATTATATAACAATTATTGGAAACTTATTAAAGATGAAATACCTAGTAGAGGTTGTTTCTATAATTCTGATGCAGTAATTAAAATAAGACCTTTAAATGTTCAAGAGGTAAAATACCTATCAACACTATCACCACAGAATGCTACTGATATTATAAATGAAATTATATCAAAATGTATCATTCTAGAAAATCTAAATTTTGATGACATATTGTTGGCTGATAGAGAATATATGGCATTTTGGCTTCGAGCAAACAGTTTCCAGCAAAACAATGGATATTCATTAGGACTAAAATGTGAATATTGTGGGCATGAATATAAGCATGAAGTACAACTAGCAGACTTTCCTACAGTACTATATGATTCCAATAAACCAAAAAGAAGAGAAATAATATTACCAGACTGCAATATAAAACTATATCTAAAATATCCTACAATAAAAGAACTAAAACGAACTTCAATGGATAGTGAGATACAGAACTTTATGAGACATCTTGATATTGACACAAATGATAATGTGTTATTGGAGCGTTTCTTATCCAATTTGAGTGCTATGGATTATTCTGTATTGAAAAACAATATAGATGATATGTTCATTGGATTTGCTAGACAGATATCTGTTTCATGTCCTGATTGTGGTAAATTACACCATTATAGCATTGAGTTGAATGATACTGGACTATTTGGCACTATAAACATTGGCGATGTATTGGAAATAATATTAAGAATTTGCAAATATACAAATTATCAGATCCCAGAAACTCAACCCTGGTGGGAAGTAGAAGTAATGCAAGTTAGTGTAAACAAAATGCAAGAAGAAGAGGAAAGATTACTTAATAAGAATAATGATAGAATTACACTAAATAAATCCCAGTTGCAAGTTTAAACTTAAATAAAATATTATAAGTTTAAATAAGTTTATACCAAATTTAATATATTTAAACATTATTAAATGAGGTTTTTTATGGCTAAAAAGAAAGATGATGAAAAAAATTATTATGTTGATAATGCTAGACTTAGAGAAGTTATTGTTGAATACAACAATTTAAACTTAGATGATAAACGGTGATTGGTGTCCGTCTTATCTACAAAGACTGGAAAATAAATTTAATAAAGGCAAAATCAATCAAGAAAAGTATTGTGCAGCAAAACAGTTCATTCTTAATAAAATGTCTAATATCCAAAAACTACAAGAATCGTATGATAAGATGACTGTAGAAGATAAGAGACAATTTAAGTGTAAGTTTGAACAACTCAAAAATGAAATGTGTGAATATTTCCTAAAGATTATTAATGGCCGTGTAAATTCATTTAGATTGAGGTCTTCACTTAAAAACTATGAGGACATAAATGACATTATTCAAGATGCTTTTATTACGGTAATGACATACATTAACCGATATAATGATGCCCAGGCAACATCAGCATTCGCTTATGTAACTCAGTTGGCTACCAATTCAATTCTATTCTCATTGAATGAAATTAAAGAAAGAGAAGAGAAAATGGTTACTGGGCTTGATTTCTATGATAATCTTAATACACTAGACGATAAGCATGGACTAGATGGCCTAAATAAACTTGCCGAAGAGTAAATAAAATTTTACATTCCTTAATCTAAATCCGTTGACCAGTTCAATGGATTTTTTTATATTTAATATAGAGGAATACAATGACAACTAAGAACCTATACGAAATTACTATATTCTGGTCAAATGGTAGAAAGCATCATATAGATGGACCTATGGATGAAAGTACACTTAATTGGTTTATGAACATAGAAAGATGGCTGTCAAAATGTCTAACCAATGATAAAATCATTAAAATCTGCAAGAAAACACTAATTACAAACTTTATAGGTAAAGATTTAATACACAGTTATAGTGGAGATTAGTATATGATTGTATTTGATAATGATAAAAGATTTTCACCAATGGACTACCAAGCATTACGGAAATATTATTCTGATATTCGTTCTGAACTGATTCGGCTTGATGCAGAATGTACAGGCCATACTGGATGGGAACTCCTATGGGGTAAAGATGGAATATTGAGACGGAAAGATCTAACTGATGAACAAAGCCATAGTATCAAAAGATTATATGACAACTATCAGAAATATGAAGACCAACTTAGAAAAATAGATGAACCAGCACATGAGGCCTTACATAACCGTATTGTTGTTGCCAAAGCAAATAAAGATTCTATGACACATATTTATTGTTTACAAAAAATGTATGAAATGGAACTTAAACAGCATGAACTACTAATTAACTATCACAAAGACTTCGTTAGACAAGCCAAAGAAATAGTAAAACAATGATTAAGATAATTTATTTTGATATTGTGGTATCTAGTTATGAACAATAAAGAAAAATTTGATTATCTTGTAAAGAAATACAATTTAATCATTACTCAACATAGACTGTTAAATTCATATGGTGCTTCTATACCTCATGGAACACTAACTGTACTTGGTCATGTGGCCGATTTCCAATCAAATACTATTAGGTTGGCAAAAGATGTATTACTTGACCCTGCTAATGAAATTCTGTTTTTAAACTGGAAAACGTTCTCTGACGAACCTATATCTGTTATTGAAGACAATTTGGATATGATAATTAAAAAATACAATCAGTGTCTAAAAAAAATAAAAAAATGTCTAGTTTCTAAAAAGCTGGAAAATATACAACAGGATTTTGAATGAATAATTACGAAATAATCTATATTTTATTATAATAGAGTGGTTAAACAATGATTAAGACAATTTATTTTGATATGGATGGTGTACTTTGTGATTTTGACAAGAGATGTGATGAACTCTCTTGTTGGCGAGAAGATAACCATCGGCCAAACTGGAAGAAAATGGAGGAAATTGGACCTGATTTCTGGGGTCTAATGGAACCTATATCTATTGGAATAGAACTATATTGTCAGATTAAAGATTTTGCTCTAGATAACAATATAGATGTCGGTATTCTATCAGCAATACACCTAGAATGTGGTGTTGTCGGCAAACATAATTGGATTAAATCTAATATAGAAGTGCCCTCTAAGCTAGTTAAGATCGTCAGAAATGGCAAAATGAAGCATAGATTGGCTTCACCGGATTGTCTACTGATAGATGACAATGAAAATAATGTAAATGATTTCATTTCTTCAGGTGGTAAAGCAATCCTGTTTGATAAATCTAAACCACTAAGTGAACTAAAAGAAAAAATTTTATCACAAATAGCATATTACTATGACTACTGATGATATACAGAAAGATCATAATCTAGTTCAATTCTTTAGAGAACACCCACAATTCTATCTATCATGTGGTTGTCAGATCAAGCATAAAGCCTGTTCTGAACCATTGGCTATGATGTGGGTTAATCACAATACAGATACAATAATGTTTAAACAAACATTTGATAACTTTATTATACATGCAAAAACATTATCACCCATGCCAGTTACTCCACAACATATTGTGCCTCTATCTACACAGGCACTAAATCACTTATATTCATCATTCTATGAAGCATACAATAATTTTCAGTTAGAACTTAAACGATATATCACTAAAGTCAAACTAAGGAAAATAAACAATGATTTCAATGGATGAATTTAGAGATTTCTGCAAGCACTATGATATTGCAGAGAAAAACATAAAATATTCAGCAAAAGAAGACTGCTATACTATCACTTATAGTGTTTGTGGTGTTCTATCCAAATACTACAATAGAAGACCTACCTTTGTTCTATTGAGTTTCTATCCATCTAAGACTAAGGAAATATATTCTTGGCGCTGGGCTGCATTCAATAACAACAATACATCTAGAATGACAGGCCAAGGATTTATAAGGTTCTCCCGAGGTCTAACACAGGTAAAACAATTTTCCATAGATAAGTCTCTCAATAAACTATCTAAAAACATAAATCCTACTAACTTTGGATATTTTGATGCTCCAGTTAATACGATTGAAGAACTCTATTCCTATATGGATATGAACATTAAAAATCTAAAAGACATTCGTGACCTATCTAATGATCCGCAATTCAGGTCTACTGCTAAACTCTATAATGCTGAACTAACTAAACTAAGAACCCTATCCAGTAACATAGCGAACCTATCTAAAAAACTAACAACCATTATCAATAAGAAACAAGGTATATCAAATGACTTTAGCGAGTGAACTAGAAAGAATTAAGGATATGCTATCTCTATCTATCAATATAGAGGATTTTTCCCATAATATCACAGTTTCTAATCAAGACTGTATGAACTATCTTCTATATTTTGATGTTGAGCACTCTATTGCTTACTATCCTTCTTCCTATCAGTTCTATGGTAAACTTAACAAATTTAGAGCAGTAGACTATGTTAAAGTTAAAGTAGATGATTCAACTATTCCTACTATTATAAATGCTCTCTATAAGTCTAATAAGTATACAAAGAAAATAATATCCAATATCAAAAAATATCAGTTATCTCAGGATTTCTCCAAATGAATGTTGATGATTTAATAACGAAATATAAGTTAGTGAAATGCGATAAGTACATAGATGAAGATACTTATTATGTATTCAATAATCACGATTATAGCATAACTACTGGATTTGTTCTCCGTACTTATAAAAATGATTTCTTATTGGCTTCTGATGTGTATTTTATAGAAAAACATCTTACGCATCCAAATGTATCTATTGCTTATGGTCCTTGGGATATAGGCAATAAAATAAAAAATATAGAATATCATTTAAAAAGTCTTAAACGAAAATACAATAGGTATCTAATTAAATATAAGGAAAAAATATTAAACGATAAACTAATGGAAATATCTAAGGACTTCCAATGAACTACTATATAGACTATGATAGAACTAAGACTCTATGGGAATATGGACTGAGAGATACAGCCTATAATAAAGGTCCTTTCTATGTTGGTTTTGGCTACTATGTTAATGAAGATGAACTAATGTCTATATGCTGGTATAACAATAAGAACATTCCTATTAGACTGAATGAATTTTATAAAGTTTTTCCAGATGTTCCAAATTACTTCATTTATCTAGATCCGAATAAGATTCTATCTAATCTTTCACCTGAAAGTTATAGAAAAATGCTTGAAACTATTGTATTTCCTCAATTCAAGAAAATAATGGTAGTTAGTAAGCTGCGTGATTTATCTAAGGACTTCTCCGATGCTTGAAATATTTAAACAATTAGCCGAAAAATACAATCTATCCATAGAACAATCTGTGAATCTAGATGTTAGGAATAATAAAACAGTAAGAGGTCTTACTGCTATCTATAAGCTATACAATTTTGAATATACAGTATTCAACTACTATTCTGACTCCATTCGTATATTTGACCGAAAATATAAAAATATGAGGATTTTTGACAAGTCAAACCCAAATTGTTATATTGTGCTTGATGAAATAATAGATTATAGTATTAGAACTCTAAAAAGGTACTATACTAATGAGCGTATCGTTGAACAAATTGATAGAAAAATTTGACCTTGAAGCAGTAGAAATTATAGAATATCCTGGTATGGTATTCTATAAGCCTACCTCTAGAGGAATATATACTAACGGTTTTTTCCTTTCTATCTTTAAGCCAACTAATGAAATTAAGATTGCTGGCCATGTTAGTACCGACAAAAAAGGAATCCAATTTGGTTGTTGGACTAATGTCAATCCTAGTAAATTAGAAATACAAGCAAATCAACTCTATGAACAATACGAAAAATCTATAATGGAATATAAACTTAAAATAATTGAAGACAAGATGAATTCTTTTGCTCAGGACTTCGTATGACAATAACTAGACTCATTAAAAAGTATAACTTTGTTAAATATACTGAAAAGTCAGATCCTGATACTATTTACTATTCTTTTCCATCCAGTATACCTAGTGATGGACATGCTATGAGAATATGTAACGGTGAAATTTCTATGGCTGGATTTATTATGCTCGATGATAATACTATATGTTATTGTAATTGGGTATTACCCACTAAGCCTGACGAACATATTAGAAAACTCCATAAGCAACTAATTGAATGCTCTAAACAATATAAGACTATTCAAATTAAAAGGAAAATTGTTGAACTAGAAGAGGACTTCAAATGACCGAACAAGAATTCATCCAGATATCTAAAGAATGTGGTCTCTCTCCTGAAATTCGCCATCTAGATACTCTAATGGCTTACTATGGTCCTGGTGTAGATGACTGGCTCGCTATGTATGATGATTGTGGAAAAATTGGTAGAGTATGGCTCTATGGTATTAAGACTCTAAACTGTAAAAAAGCTGAAACATTTAAGACTAGACTCCTAGATAGACTCCAAAAGTTTAAAGAAGAACAAATTAGACATAAATTAGCCCATCTCTCTCAGGACTTCTATGACGAAAATAGATGAACTTATTAAGAAATATGACATGGTTAAAGTAAAAGAAGATGAATACCGCTTTAATTCCAATGGTATACCTTCCGTAGGACTAGCTTTAAATATCGTTGAAGGTAGAATATACTTAGCCAATGAAGTCTATGCAACACCTGATGGTATTAATTATTCTTCCTGGTGGTCTAACAAAAACTATGCTTCTCACCCTCACCTCCGGAAACTCCATAAACAATTCAAAAAATCCATATTGGACTATAAGAAACTCCGAACCCAACAAAAACTGGAAGATATAGAAAATGACTTCACCTAACTATGACAACTATCTATCACACTGGAAAGAACGCGAAACCTGGCATTCTTCTCCTTGTATCTAT
>Ga0247610_10001531_pt1 | contig 28668 bp, 58 predicted proteins | sample 174DNAGHGhighgp2_FD_193483 | JGI IMG/M metagenome (GOLD analysis project Ga0247610, IMG submission 193483) | Sheep rumen microbial communities from Palmerston North, Manawatu-Wanganui, New Zealand - 1742 DNA GHGhigh gp2 | ecosystem: Host-associated > Mammals > Digestive system > Stomach > Rumen...
AAGGCCTTTCTTGTCGCAGTCTATGTAGAATGTTTCTTCTGGAGGTAGATTCCTCATTGAGGTAGTTTTTCCGCTTCCTGACTCTCCCATAATTAGTATTGTCTTGCTCATGTTTTTCCTCCTTTTTAGTGCTTATATGTGCAAAATGTTTATATTTTGTACTTATTTTTTGTAACTTATGCTATTTTTTTTGCATGAAGTTGAAAAATATTGTCGATTTTTGCTATTATTTTTTTATTTTATCCTTAGTCCGTATGCGTTCGTTTGTATCTTAACTCCGTCTATGATCTCTCCTGTGTCTTTGAAGTGGTCTAGTATTCCCTTTTTGTCTAGGCTGATGTCTGTTTTTTCTTTCCAGAACTCCTGAGGGATTTTTGTTGCGTCTATGATTTCTACTGATGCAGGATTCTTTGCAATTTTCATCTCTCCTAGTGGTGTCTCTACTTTTTGTATATTCATGTCCATCATGCATGATTTTACGTACTCTTTGAAGTTCTCTAGCTTTTTCTCGTATGATTTTCTGTTTGCTTTTAGTCTTTCTTCTTCGTTCTTAGTTGCCTCTATTATTGCCTCTACTCTTTTTGTAAATGCTATGATGCCCTCTGTCTTTGCTAGTAGTTCCTCCTGTATTGCTTTTTGTAACTCTGCTTTTTCTTCTTCTGATATTTCCTCGTTCATTGCTAGTTCTAGAGCTTTGTTTTTTATTTCGTATAGTGTTAGACTGTTACTCATTTTTATTCCTCCTTTTCTGTTATATATGGAGCTTTAATAAATAGCTGAGGCGGAACGTCTAGGTTTGTTGCTAGCATTTTGACTGTTGATAGTCTCTGTCTTTCTATTGGAATCCATTTTCTTTTTTTTAGATTATTTATATAGTTTTTAGACAATCCACTTTTTTGTGAAAGCTCCGCAGTAGTTAATCCTTTGACTTCCATTAGTCTTTTAGCGATGTCCGTTGCTTCGATTTGCACTATTTGTGTAACTTTCTCCATATTGTTTGCTTTTATTCCTCCTTTGTAGTATGGTAGTTTTGAAAGTTGAGGATCTTCCCTCTACTTTCGTTCGAATTGGTTTCGGCATTCTGTGGTGGCTGTGTCGAAGCCTTTTCTTTTTGCCTTTTTATTTCTTCTAGTAGGATCGTAGTAAGTTCGTCCTCTATGTTCTGGATGTGTTCGTAGCCTATTTCGTTTGCTCCTGATAATAGACAATATTTGACTTGTTTTGCTTCGTTTATTAGTGAATTGATTTTTTCTGCTTCGATATGTAGTCCCATTTCCATTCCTCTTTTCCTCTTATATTTAGCTCTTGACTGATTATCATCTGAATAGCTTTGATAGTTTCTACGAACTCCTCGTTTGTGATAGTTCCTTTAGGATTTCTAGCTTTTACTGTCTCTCCTAGTTTTTGTATTCTGCTGTTGATTCTGTCAGATTTCACTAGCAGATTTGTTTCTACTGGTGCATAGCTTCCTGACACCTTTTGTTTTCTTTTAAATAGATTCATTTTCTTTCGTTCCTCCTTAGTAGATAAGTACTTCTATGACTTGTCCTGCATATATCATTGAGCCGATGTTGTTATAGCTTTTCAAATTGTAGATATATTCCTGTATACTCATGTCGTCAGGTCTGTACTTTGTGCCGATGCTCCATAGTGTTTCTCCGCTTTGAACTGTATAGCTTTCTGTTGCTTCTGGAGTTCTCTTTTCTTGGCCTGATATTATGCTGAGAATCAATATTGCTAGTAGTAGTACTATTGCTATAAAAGTTAGGAACTTTCTCCAGCTGTATATCTTCATATTAGGTCGCCTCCTCTCTAGATTTGCTCTTTTTCCTGTTTTTTGGCATGAAAAAAGAGCATCTGTTTTGGATGCTCTCCTCTTTTTGTTTGTTTACATAAAAATATTACATAAAATGTATGTTTTGTGCAATATTTTATATATTCCGCTGATGTCGATTTGTGTTTGTGGTAGCATCTCAAAATCTTTAATCTACAGCTAGTCTATCAATTCTGGTCTGCCCTGTCCAGTATTTTTTGAAATTGTAATATTACATTTCAGTAACAAAAGAACGGCTTTTAGCCGTTCCTTTGGTTTGCTTCTATTTCTGCCTGTATTCTTAGTCCTGTCTCTAGCCAGTTTAACTCGAAATTTATATCGTTTATGATTTCGAGTTCCCTTGCTGATAGTTTATAGCTTAGTAGTAAGATTGTCTCATTTTTATAGTCTATTATTATATATGAGTATTTGTCTATAAATTGGATTTCCTCAAATTCTTCGCCTAGATCTGTTATATTTATTAGGCCTGTTATCTGCTCTAGTAATCTACATAGTTTCCTAATTTTTACGTGGACATAGCTTTTTTCGTTTAGTTTCATTACGCACCAGCTCCTTTTTTAGCGGATGCGTATTCTACTATATACTATATGACGCATCCTCGATTTTGTTTTTCATTTAGTTTTCCCCTCTCGATTTAATATCTTTCTTCTTCTAGTCTAGTCTTTTATATTCTTTGCCGTTCCAGATTAGATTTTCGCCTTTTTGGTTGAATCTTGGAAGTATGCTTCCTGCTTTGTATGTCTCTATTATTTCCTCTGCTATTTCTGTTGGCATTTTATATGTTATTATTTCTTTATTGTATTGATTTTTTGCTATTTTTTTGTACGTATAGCACCATAGTTTGCCTATGGATGCATAGTTTAGAATTATTCTTCCTACTTCTATTAGTGTGATTTTTCCGTCCTCGTATTTTGGGAATAGTTCAGTATTTTCTCCCATGCCTATTCTGTCGACTTCTGTTTTCTGGAGTGCTATCTTGTATCCGTTTACTAGCTTTGCTCCGTCTTTTTTTCTTAAATTAGTTGTTGATATTTTCATATTTTTTCCCCTCCTTAATCTATTGTGTAGTATTCTATTTCGTATGTGTCCTCTGATGTCTCTACGTATGAAGGTAATATATAGTGGATATTGTCATCGGTTGCTTCTCCGTATGCGTCCGATTTCCAGCCTTTGTATTCTGTTCCGTTCCACCTCTCATTGCTATCGTATGAATAGTATTGTCCGTCATCTGCTTTTAATACTACTACTCCGTCTGTTAATCCGTTTCTAAAGAAATTGGCTCTCATCTCTTTTCCTCCTTTACTGGTTTAATTTTTACTGTTTCTAGCTTCTTCTTTCCGTTCTCGTATTTTGGGATTTTTACTTCTATTGCTACGTTGAACTCGTCTGCTTCGTCTTGGAGTCTGTCTAGAAATTCTACAAATTTTAGAGTATAGATCGTCTCTATTGTTTTTGCTTCTTTCTTCATGGCTCTCCCTCCTTTCCTTTTCTTAATCTCATTATAGCCTACATAGCCTATAAAGTCAACTAAAAAAATAAAAAACCTGCGATTTTTTTTCGCAGGTCTTTTAGGCGGTATTTTTTAGCCATGGTGGATGCTATGCTCCAATTGCTTTGATTAGATCTTCTTCTAGTGCTACTAGTTCTGCGTAATCTTTTTTTAGTTCTTCTCCGTCTACTTGAGCATCGCCTAGGTAGTCTCCGCCTCTGCAAACTGCAAGTAGCATATCGAAGCCCACTCCTACGTCTACTCCTTTTGCGTTACAAATTTCTACTATTACGTCCTTGTATTTCTCTCTGATCTCTGCTTTTTTGTTTCTGATTTTTTCCTTTAATTCTTCCATTTTCTTTTCCTCCTTTTGGATTTTGATTTTTGTTTTTATTCTCACTTTTTGTGAGGCATTTTTCGTGCTTTTTGCACGTTTTTGCTGTTTTTTAGGAGATATAACTATATACCTCTATCAAAGAAAGTTGATTCTAGGTCAACCTCGAAGCTCGATTTTTCCGTACTTTTAGGGATTTTTTGCCTTATAGTATAGTTTGTCTATTAGTGGCTGTCCGTATTTATAAAAGCGGAAGAATTGTATTGTATTGTTGTCAAATCCGAAGTATTTTTTTATTTCTTCCTCTTTTTCTGCTTCAGTTGGGATGTTTTCTGTATCGTATGCCATTTTTATTTCCTCCAGTCTTTTTTGTACTCTTGTTTTGAAATCTTTCCAAGCTTTTGGATCTCTCACTAGTGGTTCTGGGCAGTTCTTTCTGGTGCAGTCCCAGTGGCGGATGCAGTGCTCGATGTCGATATTGTTTCGATATAAAACCATAGCAGATAGCTCGACTGCGTTCTCGATAGTCTCAGGCTCGATGTACCACTGTCCGTCTTTTTTCCTACAGCATAGCTCTATTGCTATTGAGTTACTGTTCCTGCATGAATTGTAGTAGGTTTTTGCTCCGCCTACGTGCCATGCGTTGTCGGATTCTTCTACTACTTGCCAGATAGATGTAGGATCTACAAAGTATGTAGCTGATGCTCCTCTATATGCTGAGTTGAAGTAGTCTGCGTTGTTTTCTGCTGTCGACGTAGCTCCTACATAGTGTATTACTAACCACTCGTTTTTCTTGTCGCTTCGTTTTGTCCTGTTTACGGACGTTATTTTCCTAGAAAAAACTCTAATCATTTTGTTGATTTAGCTCCTTTATTTTTTGAAGTTCTGCTTCTTTCTTTTCGTTGTATTTAATTGTAGATATTCCTAGTAGACAGCCTAGTAGTGTATCTAGTGCCGTTATAGTTCCTACTATTTCCTCTGGGAATGGTAGCTTCCAGATGCTTGCTAGTGCGAAGTAGAAAGTTCCTACTGCTGGAAGTAGTATCTGTGCGATCCATTTTAGTTTGTCGTATGTTTTGTTGCTCATGATTCTTTCCTCCTTTTTTACTCGATGCCGAGTCCTAGTTTTACAAATATTAGTATGATATTTATTCCGCCTATTATTATTGCTCCTATTGTCGTCCTTTCTAACCATTTCTGTTTGTCCTCGATGTCTGCTATTCTTCTCTCGTTCGAGAATGATTTTGCTCTAGATTCTTCTACTTTTGTTTTTAGTCCGTTATAGTCATCTACTTTTGTCTCTAGTCTTGTTAGACGTGTTAGTACTTCTGTCTCGAAATCTCTGTCCACTTTTCTTTCCTCCATGATTTTTTCCTCCCTATTTTAGTTACTTATTTTCATGATGTAACAAAGGGCATAATATGGTGGCCTATTTTCGTGTGCTGTTCCTCCGCCTGTTGATCTTATTATTTCATCAGAAAATGTCAAAGTTACTTGTCCTCTTGCTATTTTTACTTGCCCACCAGAAACTGACGTTAAATAGTCATGAGAACCGCCTGCCCCTGAGCCACTATAAGCATATAAATTGTGGTTGTGGCTTGGTAATTCGTCTATTGTTAGTGTGTGAGTCGCCTCGCCTCCTGTTTCTCCTACTGTGTATGTGCTTCCTGCTCCTACTATGAATCTGTTTCTTAGGTCTGGAGTTCCGTTTGAGCCGTTACAAAGTGCCCAGCCTGTTGGGATGTTACTAGTTGAGCCACTCCACATCGTTATCATTCCTACTGGACATAGATATTTATCTATCTTGTCAAATAGTGCTTTGTCGAGTGGAGTTCCCTCTGTTGTTACTGCTGTTGCTAAGTTGATGCTTACTTCTTCTGTTGTATTGTCTGCGTGTGTGATTATATATTTCGGAGCACTTGCTAGTACTTCGTCTATAAAATTCAAAATCATATCGTATCGCCACTCCTCTCTGTTTTTTCTTCTATGGGTTTTCTTGTTCGTTTTTTATTATGTATCCATCAGTTTCTCTGATGTATCGGATGTAAGGAGCTGTAACTACTCCAGAAGTGTTTATAAGTTCAAAAGTTAGTTCTTTGAAAAAATTATCTTCGCTATATGCGACTCCTACACTTAAGGTCTGGTAGCTTGTTTGGTTTGTTGTTGTGCCTTGATATATTGTTTTCTGGATTCCAGTTTTTGTTATGCCTCGTACTGCTATCTCATTTGCATTTGAGTATGTTATTTGTAAACTTACTGGACAGAATTCTAATGGCATAGTTAGTGAAACGTAGGTTGTTTTTTCAGCAGATGCTCCGCCTTGTATAGTTCGAACTTGAAAAAGAATATTTCGCTGTTCGACTTGAATTGTACATGGCACTTATATTCTTGGCTGTAAACGTGCCATAATCGTTTGTGTAGTTAAATTCTGCCCCTGCACTTGGCTCTGTTTCTGCTGATTCTGTATCAAACACCCAGTTTGCTAGTGCAGGGTATGGTAAGTAGTCAGTGTCTTGTATTATTACTGATAATGTTGCTCCTTTCGTTAGCTGTCTGAACCTGTGTTGCCATAGTCTTGGCTGTCCGCCTCTGGCTACTCCACCGTATACGTACCAGTTACGCATTCCGAACATCAAATGATAGATTTCGGATAGTATCTGCTCCCAGTTGTTTGCTTTTTGGTAATCAAAATATTCGGCATTTTGATAGATGTTTGTTATATAGTGATAACCTGTCATTAATGCTCTTATATTCGTACGGATTCTCTCCATCTCTGCTGATGTCCTCATGTCTGTTTGAACCCAGTTTGTTTTTGTTGAGATTTGTATATCGTATCCGACTGAGTTTAGTTCGTCTGCTAGATATCTACACCATTCTTCTACTCTGTTTAGATCGCTTGCGTTGTATTGTCCGCTTAGGTGTATCGTTATCAACGTCCGCCTGTGTTCTGTCGTATATTAATCTATCCATAGTATGCCTCCAGTTCTGCTTCTGCGTATATTTCTGTTTGTCTCAAATCATAATCTAAAGTTAGTACTCTGCAGATGTCTCCGTCTAGGTTTACTAGGTCTCCTACTTTTGTTGTACTCATTTTGAATTTGCTCTTGATATGAAACTCTACAAATTGCAAAGTGTCCATGATGCTGATTTCGTTACAAGTTAAAGTTGTTGAGTATGATTCTATTTTTTCTATATCTGTTGAAACTGCGTACTCGTTGAGCTTAGATTCTGTCATTTCTGCCATTTGATATTCTTTTCCTTGTAGTGTAGTAGTTGTAGAATTTCCTTGTATTATTGCGTAGTTGCAGTTGCTTTCTAGTATTGTTCCGCCTGTTATTGCTAAATCAAACATCGGAGTATCAAATAGAATTGTAGTAGTCCTGTTGTTGATATTTCCTTCAAAGATGTCGTCTGTCTCAGTTCTCTTTTTTGTTACTAGAGTTGTTGTCGATAGTTCTATCTTTGTTACAATGTTTGTTTGAGTAGTGTCTATTGATATTGTTTCGGAAGGTTGAACCGTCCTGCTTACTGTTGTCGGTAGTGGTTTGATTTCTACTCTATCGCTTCTGGATGTATTTACGTAGCAATTTGTACAGAATGCTACTTGTCGAAGTGCTTCTCTCTTGTCTAGAATTGGAAGGTATCCGCTTATTGTGTATGCTCCTGCTACTGGATCTAGTGTATATGGAATGTCTCCCATTATATCTGCTACTAAATCTGCCATAGTTATATTGCTGTATATTCCTCCTAGGTATGCTTGGCTTTCTAGTGTTTTTATTGCGTCACTTACTTTTAGTTTATAGATAGTCTTTCTCGTATTGCTTGTTGATGTATCAATATAGAACTGGCCGTATAGTACGTTGTTTCTATATATTGAGAACGGAAGGGTTCTTTGAAACATTACTCCTGTATTGCTTAGCGGTAGTACTACTAATGAACTCTCGTTGATGTTTAGAGCTTGTATATTGTTTGTAATTTGCTCTATTATTTCTACGTTTTCTAGTTCGTCGTTGTAGAACTGCCTTGTTAGTCCGTCTGCTATATTGAATATTTTTAAAAATCTATTAGGCCTCGTCATGTTTCCTATTGTTATTACTACTTTGTTATATGCTTGTATTTGAGCATCGCAGAAGTAGTTTGAGCTGTCGACTGTAAAATCCTGATCGTGAATTAATGTATCGTCTCTGTACCACTTGACGTTCATAGTCCTTGGATGCTCGTCCGTGTATGTGTCAAACTCTATTGAAAGTCCGAGGTGCTGAGTAGTTTATAGTATATGTTCTAGTTATTACTATATTGTCTGAGAAGTTTCCCTCTCTGTCGCTTATTAGTGTTGACAGATATCCGTATCCCTGCGGATCACTTGGAAGATTAATAAAAGTCCCATCTAGTTTGTTTCTTCCGTTCTTCTAGTGTTGCGTATTTTGGAACGGTTCTGTATCTTTTAAAATCGTTGAAATTTACAAAGTTTGTTGAGTAGTTTTTTGCGTATGTTCCTGATGTTGTCGAGTTCTGCATAGATCCTGTCGGAATGTTTTCGTAGGTTGCTACTATTTCTACACCCATTTTTTATGCCTCCTTTTGTGGAGTTAGTGCCTCGAATGTGATTTTTAGAGTTCCGCCACTTCTTTAGTCCTGTAAAGCTCTGTATTAATCTGTCGCTTGCTACACTTACTCTTGCCTCAAATGTTAGGGTGGTTTGTCCGTATGGAAGTGTTACGATGTGGCTTTCTTGCGGAGCTGTCAAAGTTTCGTATAGATTATCGTAGTCGGTCACGTTTAGGTGGCTCGTTGCTACTTCAACCTCGTAGTCGTAGTATGTTCCCTGCACGTCGTAGTGCTTTCTTAAGTCCATAGTAGTTCCGAAGGTTCTCTGTTTTCATGGATGCTTTTCTCGTTATTTTTATGATGCCTACGTTATATATGTTGTTGTTAATTGTTATCATTTTTCGCCTCCTGTTTTATACTTTGACTCCTAGTCTGTTATATTCTGAGTTTAGAGAAGGAATAAGAGTTCTAGCGACTCTCGTTCCGTCCATGACTAGTTCTACTGTCTGCGGTTGTCGGATCGTCTCGATAGTGTTCGTATAGTTTCTAGTAATATATTGATTCTCGCTAACGATATTGTTTCCTTGTATCTCTGGGATGTCTCCGAATGTTAGCTCCGTTTGCAATGCTCCTGTTACTCCTGCTAGTTTTTCCTGCATGGCCTCTATTACTGAAGGCATAGTTTTAGTAAATCCGTACTCCTATTCCCTGAGCCATATAGTTTCCAACTTCGTTAGCCATTACTTTTGAAGGAGATTCTATTCCGAAGAAGTCCTTAATTGCTCCGTAGTGCGTCCGAACATAGCGATTTGATTTTGTTTATTAGCCAGTCTTTTGCGTCTCCGATGCCATTCCATAGTCCCTCTATGAGATTCTTTCCGATGTCTACTATTCCCTTAAATTTGTCGCTGAGTGTTTTCTTTACGTATTCCCAGACTTCTCCTAGAGCTTCCCATAGTCCACTGACTGCGTCTGTGATTCCGTTTGCTAGTGTTTCTATTAGCTTCGTTGCGACTTCTAGTAGTTTAGGAAGTAGCTCTATTAGTCCATTTACTATTGCCACTATGATTTCTGGAAGTCTCTCTACTATTTTAGGAATAGCATCCACTAGTCCTTGTGCTAGTCCTATCATTAATTGAATTGCTCCATCGATTATTAAATCTATATTGTCGACTAGTGCGTCTGCTATTGCGATTACGACTGTTACTATTGTTTCTATTATTGTTGGCAGATTATCTATGATCGTATTTATTAGGCTGAGAATTACTTCTATTACTACTGGCACTAGTTGGTCTACACTCTGCCCTATTGTATCTGCTACTGATATGATTATCGTCCCTATTGTTTCTATGATCGTAGGAAGGTTCTCGATTAGAGTTGTTGCTACTTTTTGAATGATTTCTGGAAGTTTTGCTATTAGCTGAGGAAGTGCTTTTTCTAGTCCTTGTACTAGTCCTAAGAAAAGCTGTAATCCTGCGTTGATTATAACGTCTAGGTTGTTTACTATTGCATCTGCTGTTGACAATAGTCCTTTTACTACTGTAGGAATCATTTCAGGTAGCTTTTCGCCTATTGTTTGTATAAAGGATGTAACTAGTAATATTGCCGTCTCGACTAGGTTCGGAAGTAGTTCGAAGAATCCATCGACTAATGTCTGTATTAGTTCTCCTCCTGCAATTCCTATTTGAGGTGCATTTTCTTTTATTGAATTTACTAGCTCTGTTACGATGCTGATTCCTAGTTTTGCTATTTTAGGAAGTCCCTCTGTGATCTTTGATGCTATGTCTCCAATTATTCCTCCTGATTTTGCTAGAAGTCCCTCGATGCCGTTTTCGTCCATCGCTGTTGTTAGCTCTTTGATATAACCCATAGTTATTTCGTTGAGCTTCTCCATTGGAGCTGTTAGCTCTCCTGCGACTTCTGTTCCTATTCTTGCAAATATTCCTTTGCTATTTGCTTTGAGGATGTCTAGCTGATCGTTGAAAGCATTCGCCTTGTCCAGTAGGTCTTGGCTCATGACTAGGCCTAGCTCGTTTGCCTGCTCACTCATCTCTGCTAGTGAGTCTACTCCACCCTCAATTAGTGGGTTTAGTTCTGTTGCTGATTTTCCGAAGATAGCCATTGCTAGTGCGTCTCTTTCGGTTTCGTTTCCTACTTCTCCTAGAGCTTTGATAGCTTCTTGGAATACGTCATTGTTATTTCTTAGGCTTCCGTCTGCGTTAGTTATCTGAACTCCTAGTTGTTTGAATGCTTCTGCACTCTTTCCTGTTCCTGACTGAGCCGACACCATAGAAGCGGTCGTCTTTTTTAGTGCTCCTGCTAGTGTATCTACTGACACGTCTATTAGGTCGCTTGCGTATTGGAACTCTTGTAGCTGTTTAGTACTTAGGCCTGTCGTTGCTGATAGTGTGTTGAGATCGTCTGCTAGTGCTCCTGCCTTTTTTGCTAATCCAAATACTGCAGTCGCAGTTCCTATTGAAGCTGTTCCTAGAGCTGTTACTCCTGCGACTGTCAAATCTAGAGTGCCCTTTGCGATGCCTCCTGCTACACTTCCTATTTTTGAAAGTGCTTCTTCTACTTTTTGAAGTTGAGGGTGGCAGTTCTTCGCTTCGTCTTTTAGCTTTTTTAGATTCCCCTCTGCGGATGCGATTTCTCGTTGTAGCTTTCTGTATTCTTCCTGATTTACGTTTCCGCCCTTTTTGATTTCTGCATCCAATTTATTTTGTGCTTGTTTTAGTGCGTCTAGTTTTGTTGTAGTATTTCCTATCTGATCTCCTAAGAGCTTCTGCTTTTGTTTTAGTAGTTCTGTATTTGACGGATCTAGTTTCAATAGTTTATTTACTTGATTTAATTCTTTTTGCGTTGTGTTTATTTCTTTGTTTGCGTCTTTTAATGCATTTTCTAGAGGTGCGGTATTGCCTCCTATCTCGATAGTCATTCCTTTTATCGTTCCAGCCATTTCTCCACCTCCTGATTATTTGAAAAATCTATATAATATTTCAGTATCTGCTTCGGTAGGTTCGTCTTTCTCCTCTGCTTCTCTGTTGTTTTCTTCTACTAAATCTAGGATGAAGCCTATCGTTACGTTATCCATATCCGACAGGCTCATCCCTATTTTTAGACACCTCAAAACGATAGTGTTTGCATTCACGTCTACTTTTTTTCCGTGTCTTTTTTTTTGCTCTGCGTGTTGTTTACTTGCTCCATATTTCCTACTAGTAGCTCCATGATCTGTGGTAGTACCTGCATAATGTCGAATGTCTCGAATTGGTCTAGCCAGTTCTCTATCTGTGGGATGCTGTCGTCTGCTGTTTTGGCCATGCACCATGCTATTTTCTCGAAGATGTCTAAGTCGACTGCTTGGAACTGTGTTCCGTTTTCGGTTCTATCTTTTAGCTTCTCTTGTAGGTTTATTAGATCTTTTAAAAAGTCACGATTAAAGTTGTTTCTGTATCTCATCATCGTTCCTGCGGTTGATTTTAGTTTGATTTCTTTTCCGCTTATTGAAAGTGTTCTCTCCATGTTATTGTCTCCTTTGGTAGCTTATTCTAATATTATTCTTATGCTTCATAAACTTCTGAGTACCACGCCTCTGCTGTTCCTGCTGTTGTAGTAGGTGTTGTATGATTTAAAACTAGGCCGTCTGCTCTTGGTCTAATTGTTATGTTTAGAGTTTCTGTTTGAACTTCTTTGTTTTCTCCTTTTGTAGTTCCTGAGATGTCAGGTCTTGTTGCGTGGCAGTTATAAAATGCGTACTTGATAGCTCCGTCGTCTGCTGTAAATTCGCATAAAAGTGCGAACGGTGCTGTTGCGTTTGTTGCGTTCTCACTGATTACGTTATTTGTATCTAGAGTATATCCAAGGCAGTCCTTTGCGAAGTCGTCAGGTATTAGTGCTAGTTCTAGTGTTCCCTCGTAGCCATTGTTGTTTTCGTCACTCCAGTATAGACTGTCGTCTGCATAAAATTCTGTATTGTCTCCTGATGCTGATAGACTCATCGACACAGCTCCGTTTAGCTTAACAGGTGTGCCGTATGTGATAGCTCCGCCAGTTCCCTCTGTTATGGTTGCGTAGTAGCAATTTTTGAATCCGAATTTGACTTTGTTAGCCATTTTATTTCTCTCCTTTCAGTACGATTAGGATTTCTCCGCTTCGTCATAGTTTACTCGATATATGATCTCGTACATTTGCTCCGAGTCGATGTAGTCCTCGCTTTCTACGTTGTAAAATATTTCGTAGTTGTCGAAGATGTCCTCGAGTCTTTGCTCTAGTTCTGGATCTTTTTTCGATGTATATAATTCTACATAGTAGTTATTTATTTTTTTGTAGACTTTTCCGTCTGCTCCGAAGTTATTAGTCGAGTCTCTGCGGTATGTCACTACAGGTGGAGTCGTTGCCGTGTTGAAGTGTGAGTATGCGACAGGAATACCTAGCTCGTCTAATATAGTTTTAAAATCTGGCACTCTCGATTCCCTCCTTTAGTTCTCTTTCGAAGTTCTCGTTGACGTAGTCGTCCCCATATTTTATATGAGGGAAGGCTCTCGTTCTTCCTCCGTTCCTTGTTATATGTCCGTATTCTAGTAGATGCGTTAGTCTATACTCTTTAGCTACGAACCATGTATTTCTTTTGTTTCTGCTGTTTTCGAACGTAGTCTTTATCCTGAAGCTTTTCGAGTATGTTTTGTCGTGAAATGTTATATGATTTAATATTTCTTGATTAGCTTCCTCAGAAACTTTATCCACTACAGCTTTTGCTAGTTCTGTTACTTCTTCTGTATACGTAGTCAATAGAGAAGTTATCTCGTTCGCCATTTGGCTCGCTTGTATTTTCTTACTCATTAGCTCCCACCCTTTTCTCGCACACTAGTGCGATGTTTTCGTAGTCTATTGAGTCTACTCTTATGATCGTATAGATTTGGTTTTTATATTCGAGTTCTTCCTCGTCGCTATAGTTTAGATTGCTGATAACGATCCTCAGCGAAGGTTTTAGTCCTTGCTGTCTTGCGTTATAGTATTCGCTTTGATAGATGTCCTCGAATTTTATTATTGGAACTTCTGTCTTTATATTCTGCAGGATTTGGTTTCCGATATTATCGAACTCGAATTGCTTTGAGATTAAATAGCAAACTGCGTCATTCATTTGATGCTTCCTCCGTTTCTTGTTTATATCCCTCGCTTAGACTCAAATCCGATAGATATAATCGGTATGAGTTCATAAATCTTTCTTTATCTACTGGATTACTGATTCCGAAGTTAGCTTTGACGTAAGTCATTAAAGCACTTTGCACTAGTTGGTTTGTAGCGTCTACGTCTACACCTGCCCTAGTTAAGTCTTTGATGCCTGCTTCTAAAATCATTGTTATTTCTCCGTCCTTAGCTGTCGCTGTTGGTATTATTCCTAGTGTTTGCTTTGCTAGTTCTAGTAGTTGATTTATGTTTTCACTCATATCGATTACATCCTTTCTCGGCTTTTATTCTATATTGTTGGAGTATATGTTGCTTTTACGAAATATCCAGGACGTGGTTTTCCGTCGTATACTCCGAATGCTCCGTATCTTGTACGTCTGCATTTTACTGTTCTCTCCCAGTCTACTCTAATTGGTGAAACTTCGTTCAAAATGTACCATCTTGCGTTTCCTACTATTGCGTCGTTGCCCTCTAAGAATGGATCTGTTTCGATAGTAAATAAGTCGCTTCCTGCTAGGCCTTGTAAGAATGGATAGTTACCGTTTTCGTCTTTATATCCAATCATTGCGATTCTGTCTGATGTAGAAACGTATACTTTTGCTCCTACTCTTGCGTCCTCTGATAGTGCTTGATATCCTGCTATAATATTGTCTATTGGAGTGTCGCCTGTTGTTACTGCTGACAAGCCGTAGATAGCTCCAGTAGGTTTGTTTTGTCCGTCTCCATAGATTACTGCTTTTACTAGTGCTTTGCCCATTCTGTTTACTAGTTCTTGTACGATGTATGTAACGAAAGATTCTACAGTCATAAGTTCTGCTTTCCATGAGATTACTACGTCTTTTGCTAGTTCCCAGCCTGTTAGTTGTAGATTTCTATACTCGTTGCCCTCGTTAACTGTGCAGGTTTCTTCTGTGTACCAGTTTGCGTCGTCTCCCTCGTATAAATATGGAAGGTCGATGTTTCCGTTTACTGCTAGCTTACGAATATCTCTGAAGAATGGAGACATTTGCTCGATTTGTTCCATTAGTTCCATTCTTACTTCCTTAGGGATAAATAAACCACCGTTATTGATTCCTTGAGTATTTTCTGCTGATGCTACAAAAGTTGTAGCTGTTGTTGTTATTGCGTCTCCTAGTGCTCTCTTTTCATCTTCATCGAATCTTTCTTCTGGATATCCCATAACCTTTTTTGCCCATGCTCTTGTTTCTGCATTATATTTGCTTGTATTCATTTCTCTTTCCTCCTTACTGTTTCCTATTGGCACGATTTCTTCTGTGCCTACTCTTATTAGTTTTCTTTCGTCCTCACAGCTACACTTTGGAGCTTCTGCTTTTACTGGCTCTGTGTTTTCTGCTTGAACTTCTTCTGCTTTTGGTGGATCGTTCTCGTCAGGAACTTCTGAGTTGATTTCTTCTACTGCTTTTCTTAGTTCTTCTAGTTCTTCAGTAGTTGATGCGTCTTGTATCTTTCCTGCAAGTTCTTTTTTTCTTTCTTCGATTTCCTGAGTAGTCATTTGCTCTCCTCCTTGTTTCTTTTCTTTAGGCTCTCCAGCCTTTTATAATCTATGCTATTTGTTTCTCCAAACAAAAACGGAAGCTCTCCAGCCTCCGTGTTCGCAAATTATAAACTTGTGTATTATGCATATTGCATATATTGCCAATTGCCATCTATCTTCTCGAACGTGCCTGAATATGTTAAACTATAAGCATAAAAGTTTATTTCTGTTTCCTTGGCACTTTCTATAAACCTATAATGTGGGATGTTATCAACAATGAAATAGAAAAATATAAGTTTGTTTTCCCCGAAATTTTCGGCTATTGTTTCAAATGTTTCAATATCTTGTTCATCAGTTATTGCAATTGGGCTTGGTTCGTCTGGGTTGAAATTATATAAATTTGTATTTATTTTATATATGAGTATGTTACTGCCACTGCCTCCTCCTGAATAATTTTCTGCGATTTTGTCAATTATTCCGACAACTGTTTCGTTTTCATCTGGTGTAAGCGTAGCTCCTGTAACTTTTTCTCCTAAATCTTTTAAAGCATCGACTTTTGTTCTATCGTTTTTCATAATATTAAACCTCCAATAGTAATAATAATTTTTCTTTTTCAAATTTTAGTTTGTGATATTCTTCCTGCTCTTTTTCTGCTACTGATTTACTTCTTGCGTATATTTCTGTTTGATCGTATGCAGGCACGTCTACTACTGAGACATCGAATAGTTTTTCTATTCCTTTGATTCTTCTAACGTCTCTGCCGTCTACTGTGTCCCAGCTTGCGTCGCTTACTATAAAAGCGAAGCTCATTTTGTCTAGTAGTCCTGCTTGTATTGATTTGTATATATCTCTGTTGCTTGATGTGTCTATTAGCTCGGCTCTTATTTTTAGTCCGTGCTCGTCCACTTCTAGTTGTAGACTTTTGTTTCTGGTTCTGGCCATGATTAGGAAGTCGTCCTCGTGATTATATTTGAGACAAACGTCCCTCATGTCGCAGTTGTCTAGTGCTCCTCTTTCTATTACTTCGATGTAGCCTAGGTCTGTCGGTTCGTCGAATACTATTGCGTAACCCTCGACAATCATTTTAGTGTCCTCTGTTGGTTCTGATGCTCTTAGTTCTTTTAGTCGTATCTCTTTGATTTTTGTTTCTGTTTTATTTTCCATTTTACTCGTCTCCTCCTTGATATTGATTTGCTATTGTGCTGTCTATATTGTTTAGCGACTGAAGGATCTTGTTTCCCTCCTCGCCTCCCTTTGGTGGAAGGTCTAGTATTTCTAGTGCTTCGTCCTTTGTTAGCAAGCCATAAGGTAGTACTGTCGATAGTATTTCTCGCTTGTCTTTTGGTGCTAGATATTGGATTCTGTTTGCTGTAAAAATTATTTGATGCCCCTCTTTTATTGCTTCGTCTGAGAATATTTTTGCTGTAAATTCGTCACTCATTTGTATTGCTAGCGGTTCGATTACTCCCTCGTAAAAAGCTAGCCATTGCTCTGGAGTGAACTTGTTTCTTACGATTTCCTCTCCGATGCCGAAGTAGTCATATACGTTGTTGTTGACTTGCTCTAGTTGAGCCTTGTCTAGTGTTATTGGTTTGATGTTTACTTCTTGGAACTCTGCTTTTGCGTCTAGGCCTGCTATTCCGCTGTTGTTTTCCATGTTTAGAAAATCCCTAACGAATGCGTCTTTGTTTGCCTTGATGTCTTTTTCTTTCATCATGGTGTTAGTGAATTTTAGTATTCCTTTTAGGTTGCTTGATGTTTTTATAGCATTTTTTATTCCCTCGCTTGATGCTAATGCCGTCTCTAAATCTGGACGTAGTATCTTGTTATTTTCTCCGTATATGTCGTGTTTACAGTAAAACTTTCTTAGATGTATTAGCTCCAAATAAGGTAGAGTGTACGTTTTGCCGTTTATGAAATTAAACTCTAGATATATAGTTCCGCTTCTATCTTGTAGAAGTTCATAGCTTGTTGCTAGTACTGGATAAAATGCTTTGATGTATGTTTTTCCGTCTGCTCCTCTGTCTTTCTGGATGTATACAAAAGAGTTACTGTCTGTGTATAGTATTGAAACGATCTTGTATATAAAATCGTATGTTGACATTAGAGGGTTCGGCCTATGTTGTAGTAGAAAATTTATATCTCCGTTTATGTAGTTATTGCTTGCGTTCTGGATGTGCCTCGGCACTAGTTTCGCACTATGTGTTGCTATTCTGTCGATGCAAGTTCTAGCCACTTTGCTTTCATATATATTTTCGCTTACTGTTGTAAAGTAAGGGTTGTATGAGTTGAGCATCTGCAGGAATGCTTCGTTTTGTATTTGTGGTTGCTCTTTCTTTTTAAAAATTAATTGAAAAAGGCTTCTCTTTTCTTTGGTCGCCATTCCTTTCACTCTCCTTGTAGTGTGTAGTAGTCGTTCATTTTTTCGAATAGTACGCAGTATGCTATTATTAGACTGACTGCTCCGTCTATTCTAGCTCGTACTTGTTTTCCTTTTATCGGTCGTATGTTGTCGTTTTCGTCTCGTTTGACTGCTGTATTTGTTAGACACCATTTAAGTACTGGGTTGTTGTTGTAGTTTATTTTCTTGTCGATTAGGTCTGCTTCTAGCTGTTTCATTGGGTTGCTCATGGTCTTTGCTCCGCTGACGAACCTCAATCATTTCGTAGCCTTGTCCGCTTCATCTCGTCTATCCAGTAACCGTGAGTTCCAAGGATCGTAGCCGATGTATATTGTTGAGATTTCGTATTCGTTGAATAGCTTCATGAACCATTCTGTTACGTATGTATAGTTTACTTTTGAGCCGTTCGCAAATTGTTACGTATCCTCTTTCGTTCCAGATGTCGTACGGAATTTTGTCGTCTTTGATTCTTCTTTCTAGATATTGACTCGGAATAAAATACTGCTGTAGTACGTACTTGATATCGTTTTTTACAATTAGACACGTAGCACAAGTCAAATCCGTAGTGGAGCTGAGGTCTACTCCGTCCGATTCCGTATGTGTCGTAGATTTCGTCCATCTCAAAAGTTGCCTCGTTGTTTGCTACTTCAAAAGGTAGCCACTTTGTATTGTCTGTCATTCGGATATTGAAATCTTTACATAGTAGATTTGATAGCTCGTTAGGGTTGTTGATAGCTCTTTGTACTTTGTCTCGTAAATCTTGTATATTTTTTATAGTGCCTAATCCGAGGATTTGCTTTGTACCAGCTCTCCTCGTTCTGCCATTCGTCTACTTTGTCTAGCTCGTAGATTATTGGCAGAATTGTTTCGTCTACGATGTCACTTTCTCCTTTGTATCCTTTTATTATTTCGTCTCCATATCCGTATTCGTTGTCAAATACTGATTCTCTGATTACTCCCATCGTTGAGGATTCTAGTATTATTGGTTGCTCTCTTGCTGATGTCGAGTCGTACATAACATCTAGTAGGTTTTTGTCTTTCCATGCGTGTACTTCGTCCGCAATTACAAAGTGTGCGTTTAGTCCGTCTAGACTGTTACTATCGCTTGCTAGTGCTTTGAAAAACGACTCCGTTCTGTCGTAGAATATTCCGTTTACTAGTCTCCTGATTCTCGAGGATAGAGCAGGGCTCTTTTTTATCATTCTATTAGCTTCGTCCCACACTATTTTGGCCTGCTCTTTTTTTGTTGCTACTGAGTAAACCTCTGCTCCTCCCTCTCCGTCTTTTGTCATCATGTAACAGCCGAGGCCTGCGTCGAGTGTTGATTTGCCGTTCTTACGTCCGACAAATAGTATCGCCTTTTTATATTTGCGGAGCTTTGTTTCTTCGTCTATGAAACCGAATAGTGCTTCAATAAAAGCCTTTTGCCATAGTTCTAGTTGTACTGGTTTTCCTGCCCATTTGCCTTTTGAGTGCTTGCAAAATTTCTCTATAAATTCAATAGGAAGGTCTGCTTTCCTTTTGTCAAATATGTATGTATGAGTTTCTGTCTCGTTTGTTTGTTTATTTAAAAACGAAACTTTTCTCGGATGCTTTATATCGTCTACGAGCTTTTTATATACTGTTTTTATTTTCTCGTTTACTTTGTTCGGATTCTTTTCTATCCATGCATAATATTGCTCTATGTATGTCGTTTCTTTCATTCGCTTTCCTCTCCGAAGCTGTCGAAGTCGTCTGTGTACACGGTGGCTTTCGTTACGAGTAAATCGTTGAGCTGTTTCATTGCTGACTGGTAGTTCTTAAACATATTGTTATATGTCTTTACCTCTGCTCTGTCTTTATATCCCCACTGATTTGCTCCGTTATAATATTTCTCTTTTACTCCGTTTCTTGCGATGTCGTCTGCTAGTTCTTTTAGTTGGATGCTTTGAAATGCCAGCTGATGTATAAAGTCTCTATTTGCTTCGAGTACTTCCTTTGATAGTTTAGACAAGCTCTTTCTGATTCTTTTTTCTTCCGCTTGTACTTTCTTTGTTATGTCTTGGACTTTTTCTTCCTGCTTCTCCTCGACTTGGTTCAGCATTTTATTCATCTCTTTTATTGCTGACACGTTGCCCTCTAGTGCTTGCTTATATAATGAGACAATCATTGCACTTTTTGTGTCGATGTCGTCCTCCTTGATGCCGAATTGTAGTAGCTTCGCTTTTACTGCGTCAGGCATTGGGATGTTTATAACCTCAGCCATTTATCTTCCTCGCTTTCTGTCCTGTAAATGCTTCCCATCTCTCGATTATTGAGTCTGCGTATTTTGGATCGTATTCCATCATGTAGCACCTGCGGTTTAGTTGCTCACAAGCTATGAGTGTCGAACCTGAGCCTCCGAATAGGTCTAGTACGAGCTCGTTTTCTTTCGAGCTGTTTCTTATAAATCGTGCTAGTAGTTTAATCGGTTTCATTGTTGGATGCAGTTCGCTTCTCGCAGGTTTGTTTTCGTGTATGATCGTTGTCGGCTGTGTCTCTGCGAATATTTCTTTTAGTAGCTCTATTGCTTCCTGCTTCTTCATCTTGTCGAAGTCGTATCCTTTGTCCTCTATGACAGTTGTCTGAGTTCGGTCGTCTGTGAAATAGTGGCCTGCTCCCTCTTTCCAGCCGTATAGTATTGGCTCATGAATCCATTGGTAGTCTTGTCGTCCGAGTATCAAACTATTTTTAACCCAGATTAGCTCCTGCTTGACTTGTAGTCCGTTGCTTACGAGTGCTGTTTCAAAGTTTACGTGCTCTCTTGATGCAAAGCATATATAAAATGCTCCTCCTTTTTTTAGTGCTAGATTTATATTGCCGAAGGCCTTTTCTAGGAACTCTCGGAAGTCGTCATCACTCATTTTGTCGTTCTGGATGCTTTTTCCGTCTGTACGTCTTTTCCTGATTTTAGCTTCCTCGATGTCCTCTATTCCGATGTCTACGTTATAAGGTGGATCTGTCACTACTAGGTCGGCCTCTGCTCCTGCCATTAATCTTCCGACTTGTATTGCGTCTGTGCTGTCGCCAACCATTAATCTATGATTACCTAGCTCGTAGATTTCTCCGAGCTTGCTCTTTGCTTCTTCATGTACTTCTGGAGGAATGTCCTCGATTATTTCCTCCTCGTCTGCGTCCGTGCCTAGGTCAAACCCGAAGGCCTCCATGTCGATGTTTAGTATTGACTTTAGTTCCTCGTCTAGTAGGTCAAAGTTCCACTCGCTTTTTTCTGCTACTTTGTTGTCTGCTAGACGAAAGGCTCTGACTTGCTCCTCTGTTAGATCGTCTGCTACTATGTGCATGGCACTCGTTCTAGTCCGAGCTTTTGACTCGCCTTGTAACGTGTGTGTCCTGCTATGATTTCCTTGTTAGTTAAATTGTCGATTATGATCGGAACTTTGAATCCGAACTGTTTTATTGACTCTGCTACTCCGTCTATTGCTTGCTCGTTGTTACGTGGATTCTTTGCGTATGGTTTTAGCTCGCTTAGTAAAATATCTTGTATGATCAAAATTACAACACCCTTTATATACTAGATTTGTATTTTTCGAAGCTCCCCTCTGCTCGGTGTCCCCTCTGTTACTATTTACGTAAAGTAGGGGGGCTCTCTTTATTAAAAAAAATATTTTTTATGGTTTATATACTCCAGCAAGCTCCAGAATATTTTCTTCTCGTGGCTTGATGTTTCCTGCTTCGTCAAAGGTTGCTATGTGTTCCTTGTTATGGCAGTCTAGACATAGTAGCTCTAGATTATCGAAGCTCATTGTTATGCTCGGCTCGTATATGTTGCTGATGTTTATATAGTTTTTATGGTGTACGATTTCTCCGAGGCTGTCCGCATCGTTCGCAGATTCCGTGTCGATATATCTTGTATGCTTTCCTGATCTTCTGCCATCGTTTACTTCCATAGAACTTTGCTACTACTGGATCACTTCTTTGCATTCTTCTTTGCCTCTGTTTGCTTCTTTGGAGTAGCTTTCTCTTTTACTTCTACAGCTTTCTCTTTCTTTTCTTCTTTGACTGCTGTCTCAATTTCTTTTACGTTCTCGACTAGTTCTGCGAACCCTTTCGTGATTAATTCCTCTGCTCTTTTAGCTTCCTCGATTAGTTCATCTCTTGCTTGTCGTATGATGTTGTTATGCTTTGAGTCTTTGAAGTTTCTTGTAACTTTTAGTTTTATCATTTTGAGTTGTCCCCTTTCGATATGATCTCCATAAGATTTTCAAACGGTTTATATAGAAGCGGTTCGTAGTCGTTTTCTAGTTTCTCGATTAGGTCGCAGGCTGATTTCTGCGGACAGGTCTTGCATTTGTGTGATATACACTTCGTTGACGGTAGTACGTTTCCTCTTGAGAACTTCATATACTTCTGCTCCTTTGTTTGCTCCTTGTATGTAAAAAGAGCCAGCGAATAGCTTCGTTGACTCTTTTTATTAGAAGGAATTTATGAGATGCGTTTCTTTTTTATTTTGATTTTATTTTCATGATATCATTTTACTACTTTGATTTTTGTTTTGTCTTGTTTTCATTTGTTGTCTTTTGTTTTTTAGTGTACTTTTTCTGTAATATTTGTAATAGTTTCTGGCTGATTTATTATTTTTAGTTTGTATCTTATGTCGAGCTTACGCTCCCATATTGCAAATGCCATTGTAAAGACAAAAACTATTATTAAGAATAAATAGTATAGTACTATTTTGAGCTCTGTCGAGTTTGATTTTCTATTGCTCATCTAACCACCTCCTGACGTTTTCTCCTACTCCGTTTAGCGGATTTTCTTCTGCGTATTTTTCTATATCGTCTATGATATTGTTTACTGCGTACTCTAGTTGAAGTAGCTTTCCGTATATATAGTTGTCGTCTAGTCCGCTGATGCTTTGTATTCTATTGCATAGCTCGTTGCACTTCTTACTAGTTCTGCTCATTTGTTGCTTCCTCCTGTTTTGGTTCTGCCTTTTCTTTTTCTTCTTTCTCTTTTATTTTCTCTAGATCTTCCTCTAGACTCTTAATCATTTTGTCAAATGATTTATTTAGCTTACGTTTTAGCTCGATTTTTTCTCTTTCTTTTCCTAGTTTGTATAAAATATTTACTAGCTCTATTGATGCCTTGATAGTTACTAAGATATAAAAAGCTAGTCCCATGTTTAGTTTTAGTCCGATTATTAAAAATAAAATACTTGAAATCATATTGTTTCTCTCCTTTTCTATTCTTTTATATGTTCTGCTATTTTTTGGAGTGCTTCTCCGTGCAGATGTGTTGTCCATGCGTAACTGTATTTGAGTTCTACGGATATCTCCTCGAAGTTCTTTTCGTGGATATATCTCTCCATTAATATGGTTCTATGTGGCTCGTCTATTTTATTTATTAGTTCTACGATATTTAGTCTCTCTCGTTCCGCTTCGAGCCAGTTCTTTTCCCACTCTGCTCTTAGGTCTGCTAGTTTAATTGCGTTTTCTCCGACTTTGTCGCTGACTCTGTTTGTATGTCCTGCTGATTCTTCGAAGGATGCTGTCATCTTAGTAGCTCTCGTCATGAACTGGTCGTATTCTTCTCTAGTCTGCTCTGCTTTTTTTGCTTTGAATCGATATTGATTCAGGATTTCTTTTGTAGTCATTTAGTTTCCTCCTTTGCTTTTTTATTCTAGACACTCATTGCAAATGTCGAGCCATTCCTCCCCTTGCTTTCTGCTTTTCCATTTGTTTTTCTTTTTGTATGCTACTGCCTCGTTAAATTCTTCAAATCGGATTCTTTTTCCGCAGTTATCGCAAACTAGATAGTACTCTCCGTCCTCAAAGTCTACGAATGTTCCGTTGATATATTTTCCGTATCTTCTGCTATGGTTTTCTATCATGATAGATTCTCCTTTTTATTTTCCTCGATTATTTCTGCTTCTTTTTGTCGTATGGATTTGATTAGGAACTCTCCGACTGGTGCTAGTCCCCACTTGTTTAAGTCCTCTGCTTTTAGTTCTGTTGTATATGGTTTTAGTTGCTCTTTTATAATGTTATAATGCCCGTTGATATGTACTCCGTATCCTATTTCTACAATCTCTCGGTTCTGTTCCTGCGATAGTTTTTCCGCTATGTTTCTGGATAGATTATATCTGCCCATTAGTATTTTTTTGAATCTCTTTCTAGTCATTTATCCATCCCAGCTCCTTTGCTTTTTTTATTACTGCTTTTAGTAAGGTCATGTTTATTTCGTCCATGATGTAGATAGTTCGTCTCCTTTTCCAGAACCTAATTACAAATTTTATTATTGTGTTTGTGTACTCTATAAAATCTATGTTGTCTGTTGTCTTTTCGTAGAATATATCTTTTAGATTTCTATCTGCGTCAGTCATTTGGTATTAGCTCCTCTCTCGTCAATGCTTCAAATATTTTTCTTCCGTTTTCTGCTTCTCTTAATTCTGGAGGCACTCTATCTGCTATGTATTTAATCAATTTCTCCGCACTATGCTTATATCTTGCTTCTGATATATCTTTGTAAGGAATAAAAACAGAATAGCCTTTCCTCGTACTCATTTCTTTGATGTCTGCCATTTCTATTGCGGTTACTTCACAAAAATATTGGAACTTTATTCTTAAATGTCCATATATGAGAATAGTATATCCGTATTGATGCCTGTCAGGTTGGATTTCTACTTCGTCAATAACAAATTCTTTATTAGAAGCTCTGTTTATTGTTTCATCGGTATTTTTCAAAAACGTTTTACAATATGGACATTGATAATTGTAGTAGTGCTCGATAGGTGCTCCGCAATTAGGACAATTAGTCATTCTTTTCTGCCTCCTCGTAGTGGATGCAACCGAAGTCTTGTCCGACTTCTATCTCTGCGTTATATCCCTCGCAATCCATATATACTAGATAATCTGTTTCTTGGATTTTATGCAGTTTGTCTGTTTCGTCATATACTTCCAGTCCGTCTTTTGTTGTTTCTCCGTATTGTAGTTTGTTGCTTTGACATCTGCCGTAGTTGTTGTTGTCGTACTCTCCTGTATATCTTTTGAAATATTTACAATTTTTACACTGATTCATGTTCTTCCTCCTTAGAATGGTTTTACTTCTTTTGCAGGTTGCTCCTCTAGATATTTATTTCTCCAGAAGTCTCTTTCCGCTTGAGTTCCTCCGAGTTCTCTTGCTAGTGCCTCGTTTCTTAGTTGAAAATCTGCTATTAGTTTTATTAGTTCCTCTGTCATAGTTCTTCTCCTTTCAACAACTCCTCTATACTAACTTTCTCTTTCCCGTTTTTTATGTATTGTCGTACTAAGTCTATAAGTTCGCCTGTATATACGTTCCATACTGTCAAACCGTTCAGTTTCTTCTGTTATATTCGGTTTTGGTTGAAACTCTATATTTCCGTATTCATAATAGATATATTTGCAACCGCATTTTAATGCTGTTTTCAGTGCCTCTTTATCTGTTTTGTTAAGTTTCATTTAATAACTCCTTTATATTATATTCTTCTCCGTTCTTTTATGAATTGGAATAGGTGGTCAAATGCACTTAGTGTTGTAAAGTCCTCGGCTTTTTCCTTTTGAGAAACGTATAAGACTTCCACACCTAAAAATTTTATTTTGCCGATATATTTATAATCTTTCTTTATATTTCTTAATACAACTTTTTCATCTTCTGTTAGTGTTGGTTTTGCTTGTTGCTTGAAAAAATCGTCTATATTTTGTACTACTCCGTCTTTGAGATATCTTTCTGCGTTTGTCATTTGCTGATGCTCCTTTCTTTTATCGTTCCTCTATAAAAAGCTCGACTGCGTACTGTCCGTCATAGACTGCCTCGTCTGTAAATCCTAAGATGTACTTAGGGTTGTCGTTCTGGATGCGTCCGCACTCCTGCATTGCGTCTAGTATGAACTTTTTTGCGAAGGATATATTGTCTAGATCCCTCTTTTTATTCTTCTCGTGCCAGATAAAATGTATACGTATCGGCTTTTTAAATTGTGGAAGTTTGAGTAGATAGACGAATAAGTCGTCCTGCGTTTTTCTTTTCATGCTGTTTCCTGCGTTCCATGTCCCTTTGGATATTCTACACTTTGCTGTGTACTCGTTTAGACTTGGAAGCCTCATCGGTATTTTTAGTCGTATCATGTTTCGTTTTCCTTTCTTTTTTCTTTGGTGGCTTCTTCGTTATTTCTTCTGCTTTTAGTATCTTTAGGATGTAGTATCTTTTGTCTTTCTCTGCTCCCCATTCCTCTTTTCCTGTGCCCATGTCTAGAGTACAAAGGCATAGTAGCGAAGGGGATTCTCTGTTGTATCCGTTTCGGAATATTATTTCTTTTTTGATTTGTGGATCCCAGCCGTATGTTCCTCCATGTGCTGTTGAAGTGCCTCCTCCGATGTATGGAACTAATCGGTTTGTATAGTAGTCTTTTATTTCTCTATATTCTTCTTTCTTTTCTCCTGCTTTTATCATGTCGAACCATTTCTTTTTTATTGGTAGTACTAGCAATCTCTATCCCTCCTCCTTTAGCTTCCTGAGTATTCTTTGAATACTGCTTGTAGATATTCTCTGTTGATTTTTGTTTCTATATTTCCTAGCTCTGGCCTGTAATGTTGGAGCTTCCTCCTGCACCTTTCTATTGTCGCAAAATTGCAGGCCTTATATTCTTCTGGATGTGTGAAGAACGTCTCGAAGTCTACTTCTACTAGTCCCCTCTTTACAAGTTCGAAGTGATATGCCCTATATAGTATATGATCGTTGTCCCTTGTCCTTGGATATCTCTCTAGGATATCCTCTACGATGCTCTCTGCTTTTAGGATTTCTTTCATTTTCATGACTTGTCCCTCCTTAGAAGTTTATCTGGCTGAGGTCGTATCCTAGCGATGTAGTATTTGACGTAGTACTAGTAGTAGCTGTCTCTTTTGGTAGAACCATCTCGTTTTCTACGTGAGGAAATACTTCTCCCCATGTTAGTAGCTGAGGAATTTCCTCTTTTCTTCTCTGTCCGTTCTTACAAGAGCAGGTGCATAGATAGTCGTATCCGTTTTTTATGTACTTGATTAGTCCTGTACTATTGCATTTACTACACGGAACTTTTGGCTGTTCCTCTTTTGGTGCTTCTCGTTTCTGCTTTTTTATTTTCTTTATCGTGTCTAGTATGTCGCTGATAGTTGGCATATATTTGTTGTTCTTTGCGTATTCTCCAATAGCTCGCCTATAATCTAGTATGTCGTATCCTTGTAGGCTGTTGTACCAGAACTCGACTTGCGTCTCATTGAGGCCTTTAGAGTAAAGCTCGCATAGTTTTTGTGTCAGTGCTTGAAAATCTCCTCTGTTCACGTTACTTCCCCTCCTGCTTCGTCTCTTTTTCTAAATCGTGCCCACACGTCCTGCATGGATGCTATTCCGTCCTTGCTTCTCGTCCTTTTCGTTTGATTCCTCTTTTGCTTCTGCTAGTGTTGTTATGCCTTTTGCTCTCCAGCTGTTTAGTATTGCTTTTATGTAGCCTAAGGATCGTGCCTTATTTTCTACTGCTTTCTCCATTGCGTATTGTATTAGCTCCTCTGGAGTATCGTTCTCATAGCTCTCTAGGATTTCTACTTCTCTAGGTGTTGGCATTGGGTTGATGTTGTCTAGATAGAATTTTATTGTTTTGTTTGTTGCTGATGCAGAAATCGATTCCGATTTCTTTTCTTCTGCATCTGCTTCTTCTTCCACTTCCACTTCTTCTTCTTCTTCTTCTTCTTCTTTGCTTTTTGAATTTGCAAAACCTAGGTTTTCGTTTTTAGAAAAGCTAGCTTTTTTATTTTCAAAAGCACCCTTTTTATTTTTTGAAAAGCTAGCTTTTTTGTTTTTGCTAGAAGGTCTCCCTCCCTTAGCTCCTGCAAGCTTTTTAGAGTTTGAGGCATCAATATTTGGCTGTATTAAAGTCCAGAAACTATTCAAAATCGGATCGTCAAACTGTATGATTTTATTTTCAAATTGATATTGAAAAATAGCATCGTATAGTTGCAATCTTTGCTCCTGATTTAGATTTTTTATTGCTTCGTAAAAACTTCTATAAAATGTTAAAGAGTTTATTTCTTCCATTTGTGTCCTCTTTCTGCGGAGGATGTTTTGTTTTTCCTCCGCTTCTTTTTTCGTTTTCTAGAAAGGTAGGTCGTCATCGGTCACTGGTGTAAATCCCTCAAATGGTGCGTTGCTTCTTTCCTCGATTCTTTCTCTTTCGTCGTCTGAGATTTCTTTCTTTCTTGGGATTTCGTATTCTCCTGCTTGTATTGTCTTGACAGAACGAACCTGCCATAGTTTTGTAGATGTTCGTATTTCTCCGTTTGCGATGTATTCTTCCTCTCTGAAGATGCCTCCGAACCTTTTCCCTTTGAAGTTCTGCTCGTTCCAGTCCCATTTGTAGCCTTGATTTGATTCCTCTAGAGAAGTAGAAAATGCTTTTAGTCTGCCCTCGTATCCGTCTACGTCTATTACGATGTAGTATTTTCCTCCCCATTTTGGTTCTTTGCCGTCTGTTCTTGGAGCTTCTCTGTAACGTTTCATGTAGTATCCTTTTTCGTCTCCCTCTGCTATGTCGAAGTTTACAACGATCATATCGTTGTTATTTTTGCTTTTTTCTTTTACTACTGCTAGTACTTCGCAGATGTATCCTCCTGCCTTTAGCATTTTTCTTTCTCCGTAGTTAGGTTCTACGTTATCCCAGTTGTCTATTTTATTTATCATTTTTAGTTCCTCCTTTTAAAAATCTTTTAGTGCTTCTATTACTTTTAGGATGTCGTTCTCTATTGTCTCTGTTTCAAATGCTCCCATCGGAGCTTTTACAGTTGAGTTATTGTTTTTAGTTTCAAATTCGTATTTTCCCTCGTTGCACTTTGCTAGTAAAACTGTAGTAAATTTCGACTCTATTCCTATTTTGTTTATCTTTTGTCCGCTTGTTTTGGCTCTCGTAAAGGTCAGGCCTGTGTTGTCGTCTTTCTCTGTTTGTGAGTGCATTACGAATATTATTGTTAGATCTTTTCTGAGTACGTTTGCTAGACTTATTATTCCTATGATGCTATATGCCATGTCCTGCCATTTGTCGTAGCCTTTTTCTCTCATCCTGCTGAACTCGTCGTCTATCATGATCCAGTTTAGTGTATCTATTACTACGTACTTGATTTGCTTCTGCTCCTCTGAGATTTTGCTAAGTAACGTCATGACTTTTTTTGCTTCGCTTGTTTGTATATAGTTCTTTTTTTCTTCTGAGTATTGCTCCCTCCAGCCTTTCCATGAAAGGCCTTTCTTGTCGCAGTCTATGTAGAATGTTTCTTCTGGAGGTAGATTCCTCATTGAGGTAGTTTTTCCGCTTCCTGACTCTCCCATAATTAGTATTGTCTTGCTCATGTTTTTCCTCCTTTTAGTG
>Ga0247610_10001532_pt1 | contig 28661 bp, 31 predicted proteins | sample 174DNAGHGhighgp2_FD_193483 | JGI IMG/M metagenome (GOLD analysis project Ga0247610, IMG submission 193483) | Sheep rumen microbial communities from Palmerston North, Manawatu-Wanganui, New Zealand - 1742 DNA GHGhigh gp2 | ecosystem: Host-associated > Mammals > Digestive system > Stomach > Rumen...
TGAGACGCAGGTGAACCTCGAACTGCTCTTCAATGCCGTAACACAAGGGAAAATCTAATCATCTGACGATTATGATACAGTTCAATTTAAATAGATTCGGAAAGCTGGCGAAGTGGTCGCTGACCACAGACAAGGGTTTCTATGAGAGGAACCTGCTGAATGTGTTTGTAGTCCTGTCGCTGTTTTTCATCGCCTTCACGACACGCTTCTTCCATATTTATGTGAATGACAATGATTCGGCCTATTCGCCGTGTGTGGCTGCGACGATGATTATGCTCTTCATTACTATCGTCACAGGACCGTCGTGGATGTTTTCGAGCATGAAAGGTAAGCATGATCTCCAGGCGCTGCTGATGCTGCCCGCCTCGAACTTCGAGAAATACCTGATGCGCTACAGCACGTGGATTCTTCTGTTGCCGCTATACATCGTGGCTTTCTTGGGTGCCGACCTGGTTCAGTATCTGGTGAATGTGATATGGGGCAATGAGAATGTGACGTTTGTGACGACGGCATTGATAGATCATATAAAAGAATTGTCGGTAAGATTGCCGAAAAAATATGAATCTACCCGTACCATATGGCATGGTGTGATTGCCTGTGTGCTGTTATTCCACTCTGTCTATACTTTGGGTGGCACGTTCTTCCGCTCGCATAAGTTTGCGTGGGTGTTGACGACGGTGGCCATTATCCTAGTAAGTATGTTGTGTATCTGGCTGTTGCCCGATGGAACGGGGTACAGCGATTGGGACTCTTCGCAGGTGACATTTGGCTGGGATATGTTCTATGCAGTTTGGTTCCTGGGAAACTTCTGGCTGTCGTACAGGCTTTTCTGCCGTCAGCAGGTGATAGGAAAGTTCGTTAATCTTTAAAAGTGAATAGTTATGAATAGTTTTAGTATAAATAGATTCTGGAAGACGCTGCAGTGGGTATTATCCGTCAATTCCCGTTCCCTGATAGGATGGACGTTAGGCTATAGCATGATCGCTTTCATTGGGGAACAGATGTTCTGCTCGATGAATAAAGGTGTAGTTCCGAAATCCATCATTGGCAATATTTCGGCTTTCTTCACCATATTTGTCTATATTGCGATAGGTATTGGTATCAGTCTGGTTGTCTATGACTTGAATAAGAAGCCAAGACGCGAGGCTTTTCTGATGTTGCCTGCCTCAAATTTGGAGAAATATCTCTCGTTAGTATTTTATTGGGGCGTCGTGTGGACGATAGGTGTGCTGGTTTCGTTCGCTGTAGGTGATACCTTGAGAATGGTTTTTCGTAGTTTGGCATACGGCGATGAGTGGTTGTCGGCAATCCCTTTGGTAGCACGTAATATAGCTCCCGAATGCTTTACATATCCTTTGTTGCATACCTTGGGCTATCGGGTGATGGAGACTCTGTTTTTCTTGATTTCTGTGGTTTGGCTCCACTCCTGCTATACATTTGGCGGCACGCTGTTGCGTAAGTATTCGTTTGTGATAACGAGTGTGGTATTGGTGGTGGGCATAGTCATATTTGGATATACTTGTAAAGATTATGAGATCAGAATGTTCTGTACGAATTACGCAAACGGTGTGCTGGTAAAGGAGGAGGTTGGCGCCATGACCTATATACTCTGCGTCCTGTTACCCATCTTCTCTATCTTCAATTACTGGCTGTCGTTCCGTATCTTCAAAGGTTTTCAGTTAATCACAAATAAATGGACGAATTATGACATTCTCAAACGATAAAGCAATCTATATCCAGATGGCCGACCGTCTGTGCGACGAGATCCTCTCTGGAAACTACAAGGATGACGACCGTATTCCGTCCGTCCGTGAGTATGCCGTGCTCCTCGAGGTGAATACCAACACGGCAGTGAAGGCTTACGAGCAGTTGGCGCGTGAGGAGATCATCTACAACAAGCGCGGCCTGGGTTATTTTGTGACTCCTGGGGCGAAGAAGCAGATCCTCAAGGCCCGTAAGAAGGAGTTTATGAAGGAACGCCTGCCTGAACTTTTCCGTCAGATGCAGCTGCTTGACATCAGCATCGACGACGTTGCAGAAGCCTATAAGAAGCTTATTGAATGTTAAAGATGGAGCAAACGTCTAGTCATTCGTCACAAATCGGTGCAGAATATCCCAAAAGTTTTGGAGGGCATGCAACTTTTTGTACTTTTGCAGCGTCAAAAGGACAGAAGAAAATTAAACTAAGGTATTAAGATTATTTTCATGATACATTTACAAGACATCAACAAGACCTATTTCGGAGCCCAGCCGCTACATGTGCTGAAGGGCATCTCACTCGACATTGCGAAAGGGGAGTTCGTCAGCATCATGGGTGCTTCGGGCTCGGGCAAGAGTACCTTACTGAATATATTAGGTATTCTCGACAACTACGATTCGGGCACCTACGAACTGGCTGGCGTGCCCATCTGGAACCTCTCCGAGCGGAAGGCTGCGGAGTATCGCAACAAAATGATAGGTTTTATTTTCCAGTCGTTTAATCTCATCTCTTTCAAAACCGCCGTGGAAAACGTTGAGTTGCCATTATTCTATCAAGGGGTATCTCGCCGTAAGCGTCATCAGATGGCTCTGGATTATCTGGAACGTTTAGGACTCTTGGACTGGGCTGAGCACTACCCCAACGAACTGTCGGGAGGACAGAAGCAACGTGTGGCAATTGCCAGAGCACTCATCACCCGTCCACAGATCATTCTGGCTGACGAGCCTACGGGCGCACTCGACTCGAAGACATCCGTGGAGGTGATGCAGTTGCTCAAGCAGCTGAACCAGGAAGAGAATATGACCATCGTGGTGGTGACCCACGAAAGCGGTGTGGCCAACGAGACCAACAAGATCGTGCATATCAAGGACGGTATCATCGGTCAGATTGAAGAGAACCTCAACCACAATGCCTCACCCTTCGGCAGTGGAGGAATAATAAAATAGGTTATGCGTGATATAATAACTGAAATATGGCAGACGGCACGACGGAATAAGCTCCGTACGACACTCACAGGCTTCGCTGTGGCGTGGGGCATCTTCATGATCATCGTGCTGTTGGGAGCCGGTAACGGACTCATTAATGCCACGATGAAGATGAGCGGCGACTTCCTGACCAACTCGATGGAGGTGTATGGAGGTATGACCTCGAAGGCCTACAATGGACTGAGCGAGGGCCGCTGGATCAACCTGAACACCAAGGATCTTGGAGCCACAGAATCGGAGTTCAAGAATCATATTGACGATGTGGGCGCTACCTATTCTATTAGTTCTACAGTCACCAATGGTGAGAACTATATGAATATGACTATAACAGGCGTTTATCCCGTTCATGCCAAGATTGTAAAGCAGTCATTGATATGTGGACGTTTTATTAATGAGATCGACCAGAACGAAAAACGTAAGGTGCTGGTGTTGAGCGATAAGCAGGCAAAGGAACTGGAACCTAAGGAATACAAGACACTTGTGGGTAAATACGTCAAGGTGCGCGACTTATCATTTAAGGTGGTAGGCATTTATAAAAGCGCAGGTGACGGCAACCCATCAGCCTATTCAGTTTACTCAACCATCAAAAGTATCTATGGAGCGAGGACCAATGATTTGGGACATATCGAGTTCACCTTCCACGGATTGACTACAGAGAAGGCTAACGAGGATTTCGAGAAAGTCTATCGTCGTCGTCTGAATGCTAACCATCAGGCACATCCTGAAGACGAACGAAGCATTTGGCTTTGGAACGGCTATACGCAGAGTATGCAGATGGAAAATGGTATTGCCATCATCCATACCTTCCTCTGGGTCATCGGACTCTTTACGCTGTTATCTGGTATCGTAGGCGTATCTAACATCATGCTTATCACTGTGAAGGAACGTACTCATGAGTTCGGTATCCGTAAGGCCATCGGTGCGAAGCCCTGGAGCATTCTGAAACTCATCATCATAGAGAGTGTGATCATCACCACTTTCTTTGGTTATGTCGGCATGTTGTTGGGTATCTTTGCCAACGAGTATATGGATGCCACCCTGGGTCATGAGGTGACCGACCTGGGTGTTGAGAAGATCACCCTGTTTGTCAATCCTACCGTAGGACTGGATGTCTGCTTCGAGGCTACGATGGTGATGGTCATCGCCGGCACTATCGCAGGACTCATCCCTGCCTATAAGGCCTCGCGCATCAGACCGATCGAAGCGCTCCGTGCCGACTAATTATGCATTATGAATTATTAATTATGCATTGAAATGAGAATAGATATTGATTCATACAGAGAAATCATCGACACGCTGACGCGTAATAAGTCGCGTTCGTTCCTCACGGGCTTCGGTGTCTTCTGGGGCGTCTTCATGCTCGTGGTGCTGATGGGAGGCGGACAGGGCCTGAAGGAAATGCTCTATAAGAACTTCGACGGATTCGCACAGAACACCGTTATTGTCGGCGCCGAACAGACCACGAAGGCCTATAAAGGATTCCGCAAGGGTCGTTGGTGGACGATGGAGTATAAGGACATCGAGCGACTGAAGCAGAAGGTGCCTGAACTGAATGCCGCTGCACCGATACTTTTCTCGGGCTGGGGAAGTGGCAACACAGCCTATTATGGCGACCAGAAGACGACGCCTAGAATCCAGGGCACCGTACCTGAACTGACGGCAATCGTAGCGCCTAAACTGTATTACGGCCGTTACCTGAATGAGATGGATATTCAGGAGCATCGTAAGGTTTGTGTCATTGGAAAGAAGGTTTATAAAGACCTCTTCAAAGAGGGTGGGGACCCTTGTGGCAAGAAGATCCGCATAGACTCTACCTATTATGAAGTGATAGGTGTGGACTATAGCTCAGGTAATATCAGTATCGGTGGACGCTCGGAAGAGAAAGTCACCATCCCCATCACGATGATGCAAGCCGCTTTTAATCGCGGAAACTCGATAGATATCATCGCAGCCACAGGCCGACCGGGTGTCATCATGTCGAAGATTACACCACGTATCCGCGAAACCATCGCCAGAGCGCATTTTGTAGATCCTACTGACGAGCAGGGCGTGTTCGTGTTTAATACCGAACTAATGTTCCAGATGATCAACAATCTCTTCAAAGGGGTAAACATCCTCATCTGGCTCATCGGACTGGGAACGCTACTAGCAGGTGCTATCGGTGTTTCGAACATCATGATGGTCACCGTGCGCGAGCGAACCACCGAGATCGGTATCCGTCGCGCCATCGGTGCCACACCCAAGATGATTCTCTCGCAGATCATCTCCGAGAGTATCGTACTGACATTAGTGGCAGGCATGAGCGGCATCCTCTTCGGGGTGATGATCCTCCAGATGTTGGAGATGTATAACACTGAGGATGGCATCATACAGACGCATTTCCAGGTAGGCTTTTGGACCGCGATATTTTGTGCCTTTGTGGTAAGTTCGCTCGGCGTGCTGGCCGGCCTCGCCCCCGCTGCCCGCGCCATGTCAATCAAACCCGTCGATGCAATGAGGGATGAATAATCCGGTTACTAAGAAATAACAATAAAAACAAATATAAGTATGAAAAAGTACAGCAAATTGATCATCGCCGCGATTGTCGCGCTGATTTTCATCGGAACATTTGTGTTCCTCTGGCAGAAGAGCCAACCCAAGGAAGTCGTCTACAATGAGTTCACTCCAAAGAATGACAGTATCCAGAAGACGACCATTATCACCGGTAAGATCGAACCTCGCAACGAGGTGAACGTCAAGCCGCAGATCTCTGGTATCATCTCCGAGCTCTACAAAGAGCCAGGTGATTATGTGAATGCTGGCGATGTGATTGCGAAGGTGAAGGTGATTCCTGATATGAGTCAGCTTTCGAGTGCTGAAATGCGTGTGCGTCTTGCCGAGATTAACTTGAAGCAGGCACAGACAGATTTCCAGCGTGAAGAGAACCTCTTCAATCAGAAACTCGTCTCTGCCGATGAGTACGATAAGAGCAAGATGGCCCTTGATCAGGCCAAGCATGAGAAAATGGCTGCCGTCGATGCTTTGCAGGTTGTTCGCGACGGTGTCTCGCAGTCGAATGCGAAAGCTTCTTCGACATTGATACGTTCGACCATCAGCGGTGTCATCCTTGACATCCCAGTAAAGGTCGGTAACAGTGTCATCCTCTCCAATACTTTCAATGATGGTACCACCATCGCCACTGTTGCCAATATGAACGATCTGATCTTCCGAGGGAATATCGACGAAACGGAGGTCGGACAGTTGGTGAGCGGTATGAATATGAAAATCACTATCGGTGCCCTGCAGGATCTGAAGTTCGATGCAGCCTTGGAGTATATCTCGCCGAAGGCTGTAGAGTCGAATGGTGCAAACCAGTTTGAGATCAAGGCTGCTGTGAAACTCACAGAGGGTGGCAAGATACGTTCTGGTTACAGTGCCAATGCCGAGATCATTCTCGCGAAGGCCGAGAATGTGCTCAGCGTTCCAGAAAGCGCCATCGAGTTCAGCGGTGACTCTACCTTCGTCTACGTCGTCAAGGGCGAGGGTAAACAGAAAACCTACGAGCGTACTTACGTAGAGACGGGTCTCTCTGATGGTGTGAACATCGAGATCAAGAAGGGCATCACCGCCAAGGATAAAGTCCGTGGCCCGGAGATTATCACTGACGAAGACACAAAGGATTAGTTAATAGTGAATAGTTAATAGTGACAATGATTATGAGAAAGGATAAAATATTGTTAGGCAGTGTGTGTGAAAAGTGTTGGGTGAAAGTTTTGTTGGTACTGTTCACTGCTCACTATTCACTGTTCACTGTTGCTCAACAGCACCTGTGGAGCCTCCCTGAGTGTTGTGACTATGCCGTTGCACATAACATCAGCATCAAGCAGCAGGAGAATGCCTGTCGTCAGCAGGAACTCCAGCTCTCTACGGCAAAGAATTCCCGTCTTCCCGACCTCAGCGGTAGCGTGGGCCAGAACTTCAGCTTCGGACGCGGTCTGACGGCGGAGAATACCTATTCGAATACGAACACCTCCTCGACGTCGCTCTCACTTGGTACGAGTGTTCCGCTGTTTACCGGCTTCCAGATTCCGAATCAGATTAAACTGAACCAGCTGAACCTCGAGGCTGCTACTGCCGATCTTGAGAAGGCCAAGAACGATATCCGCATGCAAGTGGCACAGGCATACGTGCAGATTCTCTATGATATGGAGATTGCCGAGGTGGCGCATCGTCAGATTGCTATCGACTCCGCACAGGTCGCACGTCTTCAGGCTTTCGTGGAAAATGGTAAGGCTTCTGGCGCAGAGCTTTCCCAACAGAAGGCTACGCTTGCAAATAGTCGTCTCGTTGCCACACAGGCGGATAACAACACACGCCTCGCCATCCTCAGCCTCACACAGCTTCTCGAACTCCCCACGCCCGAAGGTTTCGCCATCGTACGTCCCTCTCTCGACAAACAGGACGGGCTCGAAGGTCTTGACAGGTTGGGAGCTCTCCCCACGCCTGATCAGATATACGCTGATGCTCTTGGCGTGAAGCCTGAGATTCTCTCGCAACAGCTGAAGCTGAAAGGTACTGAGCATAGCATTAAGATTGCTCAGGCTGGTAATCTTCCGACGCTCTCCCTCAGCGGCGGTCTCGGCACCAACTATTATACCACCAGTGGTTTCAAGTCTGATGCCTTCGGTAAACAGCTGAAGAATAACTTCTCGCAGTATATCGGTCTGAATCTCAACGTGCCAATCTTCAACCGTTTCCAGACGCGTAATCAGATTCGCAATGCCCGTATTGAGCAGGAGAATCAACAGTTGCAGCTCGACAACACTAAGAAGGGTCTTTATAAAGATATCCAACAGGTGTATTACAACGCTCTGAATGCCCAAAGCAAAGAGAAATCCTCGCAAGAGGCTGTGCAGAGTACGAAGGATGCTTTCACACTGATGCAGGCAAAATACGAAAACGGTAAGGCTACGATGACAGAGTTCAACGAGTCGAAGAACAACTATCTGAAGTCAGAGTCCGATCTTGTTCAAGCCCGCTACGAAAATATCTATCAGCACGCTCTTATCCAGTTCTATCGAGGACAGGATCTGAACTTCTAAAATAATAATAGTCCGCTCATCAGCGGACTATTACTTTTTTTCTGTTATGAATGTAGAAACCCTTTGATTCTGGTTTTTCGTTCAGTTTCCTTCCATCAAGACCATACCAGCCAGAATCTGCATCATCGGCCTTCAAGGCAGGTATGCCAGTGCCCTCGCCAACGAAGTTCTTCAGTTCGTAGAAGGCGGCGTATGGCTTGCCTGTATCGTGATTATAAAGGGCTGCATTCCACCAGCCGTTGGTGACACTCTTGTTACCGTTATCTTCCGGCCACCACCAGAACAGACCTTTTACTGAGTCGTGCTTGTTCAGAGTCGTGATGAGATCTGCTGTGAACTGTCTCTGTCCTTCTTCGGTATAGGGATAGGTGTTTGTGTAATTGTATGTCGTGTTACCCAATGCCCAGGCATAGCTGTAACCCGTCTCTACAATCATGATGTCCTTGCCGTAGTTTTTGTTCTCCAGCGTCTTAATGGCTGTTTCGAGTGTGTTGAGACTACCATGATAGGCGGGATAATAGCTCAGTCCGATAATGTCGTAGTCAACAGCTGCCGACTTCATGCGGTCTAGAAAGTCTGTGAGTACGCTAGGTTTGGGCGTACGCTCACTGTGAAGGATAATCATCGCATTCGGACAAATCTCACGACAGGCTTTGCCTGCATTCTTTAGCAGTGTCGTAAAGCGATTCCAATTGGAGGACGACGAATTGGTATAACAGCGATTGGTGTCGTTATTGCCTACGGCAGCTTTCGTTCCCCATAGCATGCCATACGATATTTCATTACCCGTCTGGATGAAGTCTGGCGTAGCGCCTGCAGCCACCATCTGTTCTAGACACTCCTTTGTGTATTCGTAGATCTTGTCGTAGAGTTGTGAATTTGTCAGCGATTTCCAGGCATCTGGTGTCCATTGCTTCCCTGGATCAGCCCACGTGTCGCTGTAGTGGAAGTCTAGCATCAGCTGTAGTCCGGCATCCTTGATACGCTTTCCTAAGGCTTTGACATAGGCGAGGTCCTGACAGACGGCCTTGTCACTGTCTTGTGAAGGATCTACAAAAAGACGGACACGCATAGCGTTTAGACCTTCCTGTTTGAAGAACGCGATAACGTCAGATACCGTGTTCCCATTCTTGTCTTTATAAACCACTTTAGCCTCTTCGTATTTTGGCAACATAGAGATGTCGCCGCCTACGTATTTTTGCGCGGGGGCCGTCATGCTCAGTAACGTGAGCAGTGTTAGTAGAATTAGTTTTTTCATGATGTCGTTTGTTTTAGTTTGTTATTACTTATGTCTGTTCGCCCGTTGCTCACGGTATTTGGCTTTCTGACGTGCAGAGCCGCTACCGTGAGCACCAGTGATGTATTGCTTCTTCTTGGCCTTGGTCTTCACCTTGCCATTGTCTTTCGGCTTGTCTCCTCCACGTCCGAAGTTGATGCCGTTCTCAAGGATGTTCTGGAAATCGTCCATATGCTTAATGATGGAATAGTCTTACGCCCGTAAATGCCATCGCGATACCGTATTTGTCGCAGGTCATAATGACATGATCATCACGTACAGAGCCACCAGCCTGAGCAATAAACTCCACACCGCTCTTATGGGCGCGCTCGATATTATCACCGAAGGGGAAGAAGGCATCGCTACCAAGTGCCACCTTCGTATTCTGGGCGATCCACGCTTTCTTCTCTTCCATAGTCAGCACTTCAGGCTGTGTCTTGAAGAATTGCTGCCAGGCACCGTCGCGCAGCACGTCGTCGTGCTCGTCCTCTGAGATATACACATCGATAGTGTTATCTCGGTCTGCCCTGCGGATACCATCAATAAAGGGCAGGTTCATGACTTTCGGATGCTGGCGTAACCACCAGATATCAGCTTTATTGCCTGCCAGACGGGTACAGTGGATACGACTCTGCTGTCCTGCACCGATACCGATAGCCTGACCGTCCTTCACGTAGCAGACACTATTCGACTGCGTGTATTTCAGTGTGATCAGGGCGATAATCAGGTCGCGCTTAGCCTCTGGTGAAAAAGTCTTATTCTGTGTGGGAATATTCTCGAAGAGAGCATCGTCGTCAAGCTTGATTTCGTTGCGACCCTGTTCGAAGGTGATGCCAAAACACTGCTTCGTCTCAATGGGGGCGGGCTTATAGCTGGGGTCGATCTTAATCACATTATATGTTCCCTTACGTTTGTCCTTCAGGATCTCGATGGCTTCAGGGGTATAGTCAGGAGCAATCACACCGTCAGAAACTTCACGCTTCAGGATCTTGGCGGTCACAGCATCGCAAGTGTCTGAAAGGGCTACGAAGTCACCATAACTCGACATGCGGTCAGCACCACGGGCTCTGGCGTAGGCACAGGCGATGGGGCTGTCATCGAGACCTGCAATGTCATCAACGAAATAGATTTTCTTCAACGTATCGCTCAGGGGCAAACCTACTGCGGCTCCTGCAGGACTCACATGCTTGAACGAGGCAGCTGCGGGCAGGCCTGTGGCGGCTTTCAGCTCCTTCACCAGCTGCCAGGCATTGAAGGCATCGAGGAAGTTGATATATCCAGGACGGCCGTTGATCACTTCGATGGGTAATTCTCCCTCCGCCATGAAGATACGTGAGGGCTTCTGGTTCGGATTACATCCGTACTTGAGTGCTAATTCTTTCATTTTTGAAATATTTTTGTTATTTGTGTGCAAAGGTACAAAATAATTTTGTAATTTTGCATCAAACTTATATAATTATATGGAGAAGAAACGTTTGGCCCTCCGAAAACTGATGGAGGCAGTAGAGAAAGAGATCCTTCGCAAGCCGGATAAAAAGACACTCGACCGTCTTTCCTTATTGGCTGGTTTCCAAAGTTGGGAGGACTTTCAGGAGGCTCTGCACGGAGAATAAAAAAGAGACCTCGTATTGAGATCTCTATAAGTTTCGAAAGCTTATTCAGCAGCAACGGGGCGGCGCTTCTCCTTAATACGTGCAGCCTTACCAGTGAGCTTGCGCAGATAGTAAAGCTTAGCGCGACGGACCTTACCGACCTTGTTTACCTCGATGCTATCGATAGCCGGTGACTCGATGGGGAAAATACGCTCCACACCAACGGTACCAGACATCTTGCGAACGGTGAAGCGCTTCTTGTCTCCGTGGCCACAGATCTTAATCACAACGCCACGATAGAGCTGGATACGCTCCTTTGAACCCTCGATAATTTTGTAAGCGACAGTAATCGTATCACCAGCCTTGAACTCTGGGAACTTTTTGCCGGTTGCAAATGCTTCTTCAGCAACTTTAATTAAATCCATTGTGTTATTTAATTTAAATTTGTTGTATCGTTCCAACGCAACATAACAGGCCTCTCGATACTTCCTGCCAGCGATTACGCCGAAAAGCGGGTGCAAAGGTACTGCTTTTTGGCGGATAAATGGTAAATGATAAATGAGAATCAATCTTGAATTAGTATTATTTAACAATTTGGCGGCTAAATTGTTCAATGTTCAATGTCCGATGTTCAATATTATTTATTAACTTTGCACCACAAAATCTGTAAAAGAATGAAAATGAAGCAATTATTTCTAGGCTCTTTGGCATGTCTCATGATGGCCTCGTGCGCTCCAAAGCACTACCGTCTCGTCAGTGTCGACAGAAGCCGTATCATCGTCGACAGCCGCTACGACCTGAATCCTGATCAGGCTGCCGCAGATTTCCTCGCACCATATAAACGGGTCAACGACAGCATCATGGGACCTCTGATGGGTAGGGTGGCTCACAACATGCATCCTGATCGTCCTGAGAGCGACCTGACTAACCTGTTGTCCGACATCCTCGTGTGGGCTGCGAAAGATTATGGCGAAGAACCTGTTCTAGGTGTATATAACAGAGGTGGTATCCGTGCAGATCTCACTAAGGGTGACGTGACTTATGGTGATATCCTCGACATTGCGCCCTTCGAGAACAAGATCTGTTTCGTCACCTTGACAGGCGAACAACTCCTAGAGCTCTTTGATCAGATTGCTAAAAAGGGAGGCGAGGGCGTCAGTCGCGGTACGGAACTTGTTATCACCAAAGATGGTCAGCTCGTCTCGGCTCGTCTTCATGGCAAGGAGATTGAACCTACTGCGGAATATCGCATCACCACCGTCAACTATCTCTTAGAGGGCAATGACGGTATGGCGGCCTTTGTTAAGGGTTTCAACAAGGTTTCGCCTAGCGATGCCAGCAACAATACCCGTTATCTTATCATGAACTACTTCCGCGATAAGCAGTCGCGTGGCGAAGTGGTAGATGCGAAAGTAGAAGGAAGAATAATCGTGAAAAATGAGTAGTGATATGAAACGCATATACATTGTTATATTTATAGCATTGCTGACATCGGTGACGGTCAGTGCCAAGAAGCAAAAACAACTTGTGATCCTTCACACCAATGATACACATTCCACTATCTTGCCGTTAAACCCCAATCTCGATGATCAGGATCTCGCTGGACGTGGCGGTTTCCTGCGTCGTATCAATTTGATCAAGGAACAGCGTCAGCAGCATCCAGATCTCCTGCTCTTCGATAGTGGCGACTTCAGTCAGGGCTCTGGCTACTATACGCTCTTTAAGGGTGAGGTCGAGATAGGTCTGATGAATCAAATGGGTTATGAGTGTTCCACCATCGGCAATCATGAATTCGATTTCGGTATGGATAATATGGCTCGTATCTTCAAGATGGCCAAATTTCCCATTGTTTGTTCTAACTACGACTTCACGGGTACGGTGCTCGAAGGTATCGTTAAGCCTTATATTACCATTCGTCGGGGTGATGTAAAGATAGGTGTCTTTGCGCTCGATCCCCCGCTGAAGGGTCTTGTCTTCGACGGCAACTGTGAGGGTGTTACCTTCCTGGATCCTGCTGAGATTGGACAGAAGTACATCGACCTGCTCCGCAAACAGGAGAAGTGCGATATCGTGATCTGTATCTCTCACCTTGGATGGGAAAGGTCGGTCTATCCTGATGAAATGTTCCTGAGTCTTACTGAGGGTTGTGATCTGGTGCTTGGCGGACATACACACACCTATATGCCTGTGCTGGAGTTTGCACCCGACAAGAACGGCAAGCAGATTCCCGTCGATCAGAATGGTAAGCACGGCGTCTTCGTCGGTAAACTCATCCTCAACCTCGAGAAGAAGTAATCACTCGAAATAGAACGTTAATACGATCATTTTGCTGTGGCCACTGGTCACAGCATTTGTGTATAGGCGTTTGTTTACATCCATCAACTCGTCGGCGTGCCCATGGTCAAGGGCATCTCTTAGGCTATAACAGAATTTCAACTCAGGAATCAGTTTGAAGAAGGGCAGATAGAAGTCACAGCCCATACCGATTTCCAAAAAGGTATCCATTCGCTTCAGTTGGATATAGTCCTGGTCTTTTCCTTTGAGGTTCAGCATCGGGTTTACACCGGCAATAAGGTAGGGACGGTAGTTGTTCCACCGCTCTGCACTGAACTTCAGGTCTATCGGCAGAGAGATATAGGTACTCTTCAGGTCTTGTCTCACTTCTGTCGGACGGTCCTCAGCTGTCCTTTGCGATAGGTTGTGAAACACCAGATGTTTGGCACCGAAGTGCATCGTGGGCGCGAAGCGCAGATTCAAGTGGGCGTTTAGCCTCAGATCGGCCATCACACCCACGCTGAAACCACTGTTCCAACGGTCTTCGTCGCAGACGATGGTTTGCTGAGTCTCCGTGCCGTCTTCCAGCATCACCGTCTGTGGTCCTACATTTTGAAACTCGATATCCTGTAGGTTCATACCTACGAGTATACCGAAGTGCATGGGGCGCAGGTCAATGTAGGGCTTGTTCTGCACCTTTCTCTCCTGGGCGAGCGTTGTGCTCAATGATAAATGAAAAATGATAAATGATAAACTTATCACCTTCATCACTTTATTTCTTGTCATATCTTCTCTAACTTCTTCTTATAATAACGTTCAAAAACGAGCTTTATTATGTTGTTTTTTATTTCGACACTGTATAAATTACAAAAAAAGTCTACCTAAAGTTTGGTATATTCGCAAAAAACTTCGTATCTTTGCATCGTCAAAAGTGAGTATTAACAGTATTAACAATTTAAATTAATAGCAATTATGGCATATGTAATTGGTGACGACTGCATCGCTTGCGGTACATGTCAGGGTGAGTGCCCCGTTGAGGCAATTTCTGAGGGTGAGAAGTATTCTATCGATCCCGATCTCTGCACAGAGTGCGGTACTTGCGCAAGTGTTTGTCCTTCTGAGGCTATCAGCCTGGGCTAATCACTAAGCAGTCAATCAAGAAAAAAGAGGTGCTATCCGGCTGGATAGCACCTCTTCTTTCTTATAGGCGTAGGCCGATAGAGGCACGAAGGCGCCATTTGTTCTGATTGACCACCACATCGTCGTTGTCGAAGACCGAGTTGTTCATGGCGAGGGTGATGCCGGCGAAATATCGGGGAGAGAAGTTGTAGACAATGGCAGCTCGCTCGTTGAAGATCATGTTGAAGCGTGTATGCTTGGCTTTCCTCTTCTCGCCGTTCACCGTCATATTGTTGCGGTTATAGACGACGAAGGTGGGCAGCATGGAGAAGTGGAGCAGCCATTTCTTGCCGATTACCCAGTTATAGGCATAGCCTCCGCCGATACCGAAGTGACCGAGGTAAATGCGCGTTTCAGGCACGTTGGGAGCACGCTCTTTCAGGTCCTCCGTAGTCTCAATGCTACCGCCCTGATAACTGAATCCTGCGAGCCACGAGCCGGCCGAACGGCGCTGGATATAGCTCTGTGTGAAGGCTGCGGAGTAGGAGAAGCGACGGTGGTTGAAAATATAGTAGCCCACAACATTAAGCATCTTCATAGCGACGTCGCCCGACTCCATGCTTTTTTCTTCGTTGCCGTACTCGATGTCGCCCGCCAAGGTGGTAGAGCGCTGATAGCTGGCATCCAGACTCAGACGGCTGCTGAAGTAGTTGACGTTCATCTCATAGTCCTTGTAGAAGCCACCGAGCTTGGCGGGGTTGACAGCAAGACCGGCCGAGAGACCGCGATAGATGGCGGCTACGGCGAAGGTAGTCTTGTGGCTGGTTTCCAGGTCGGCGCGCGAGTGACGTTCTTTCACCGTTCCCTTAGCGTGAATGCTGTTGCCCGACTGGTTCAGTCTCACCTTCAATGTCAGGCGACCTGCGGGACGCACCACGTAGTTCGTGTCGTAGGGCGTTTTGTAATAGCGGGCAGCGAGAATGCTGTCGATCATTGCCCGCCGCAGAGAGTCTCTGTTCTGTCCGTTGACTCCACTTGCCAAGAGAACGAATATGACCAGAATCAGCCCGTGTTTCTTAGAATTCATATTGCACCACCGCCACTGAGGACGACGGCTACTGTTTTCCTAGGCGCTGCGGCACTATCTACCTCCTGAGCACTCATTGTTGTGCACATCAGCGCAGCGACAACCAACCATAAAAAGTTCTTCATAATTGAAAAAAATACGATGATATTGAGCGCAAAGGTACTACTTTTCCGTGAAATGACCTAGATTTCTATAAAAAAAGGTGCCATCCAAGCCGGATAGCACCTCTAATTATTATGTTAAATTCTTACTTGATGTCGCGGATCTGAATAGCGGGAGCGTATTCAGGATTGATGGCGAGGATCTTAGCGGCAAACTCCTTAGCCGTAGCCTTGTCGTTCTTCACGAGGAAGTTATAAGCCATCAGATAGTGATAGGCTGTGGTCAGCATCGAGTTGTCTGACTTGCTCTTCTCGGGCTTAGCGCTGATGAGCTGAGCCAGCTGCTCGTAGTAAGGCTTGGCGAGACCCTTCTTAGAGTCGGGATCGAGCTTACTGTTGATGTTGGCACGCATATAGGTGGCGTACTCCTGAGCATCAGCGAACTTGGCGGCCATATCTTTGTAGACACCGTCGGCCTGCAAGAGAGCTGCTTCCTTAGCATCCTTGGCTTCCAGATTGTCTGACTGCTTAGAATAGAGGCTACCCAGACCAGCCCAGTCGTTCATCGTGGCATTCTTCTTGGCCTCGAGGAAGTCCTTGTAGTACTTAATGGCGTTTTCGAAGTTCTGGTCCTCGACATAGTTGTCAGAAACAGCCTTCAGGATGTCCCAGCGCTTGATCATCGAAGAGTCATTCACCAGCTCGAGGGCCTTGTCGTACTGCTTATAAGCATTCTCCTTATCCTTCAGGGCGTTGTAGATGAGTGCGGTGTAATAGTGGTCGTACTCATTGAACTTCGCACTGTCAGTCTCGTTGAAGTACTTGTGGATGTAACCCTTAGCGGCATCGTAGTTCTTCAACTCGTAATTAGAGAACATAGCCAGACGATTGAACATCGGGTTGCGGGGCATCAGTTTGATACCTGCCTCACAAGCCTTCAAGGCATCCTCGAAGTGACCGGTGAAGTAGCTGCAACGTGCAAACTCGTTCAGGTAGCTCTTGTCGAGCTTGTTGACGTCGGCCTTTCTGTATGCCTCGTAAGCGGCCTTCTCATCGTTAGAGAGCATGTAGATGTGTCCGGTGAAGGCGTCAACGTCCTCATTAGGACAATTCTTCTTCATCTCCTGCAGCTTCTCGGCAGACTGTCTCGGACTGATCTTACGATACACCATGGCCCACTTCTTGTAACCTACGGGATTTGTGGGGTCGAAGTGGATAGCCTGGTTGTAGAAACTTGCGGCCTTACCGCCATCGGTACCCATAGCCTCGATATCACCCAGGAGGAGATATGCGGGAGCATAGCTGTACTTTGGCTTTACGACCTCGTTGGCCATATCGGCGCAGGAACGAGCCAGAGCGGTGTCCTTTGCTTCATAGAGGGCACGTCCAAGTTTCAACAGAGCCTCAGGATTCTTCTTGTTCTTCTTCTGGGCTGCTTTTACTAACTCGGCTGTGTTGCCAGCCTTACTCTTGATGGCATCGAGGGCAGCGTTGAGTTCAGCTTCCTGAGCCATAACCGAAGTGCTCATGCCTAGCATCAGCACTGACATTGCTAAATATTTGATCGTTTTCATAATGCTCTTGTCTTTAAGTTATACTTCGTGTTAATTGTCTCTCGTTTGTATGACGTTTGAATTTTCAAAAAGTTTAATCACTCTTTCTTGATGATGACGTCTCTGACGTTCATGTTCGCCGATCGCGGCAGCAGGCCTGCCCGCAGGATGATCTTCTGACCTCTTGGCAGCTGGCAGAAATGTGCGAAGCTGGTAGGGACGCCGTTGGGACGGGGATCGTTTAACAGGGCGTAGATCGTGCGGCATAAGGGATAGTTGCCATTATATAGATAGTACTGATAGGGTTTCCAGCTGTTGTAGCTCTTGGCAGAGTCCATCTTGCTGACGCCCATTACGGTAATATTCTTCTTAAAGGTGACATTGGTCGTGTCGCGTTTGTCGTTGAGCCAGTTGCTGCCGATGATGCCGAGGGCATTGCTGTGTTTCTCGACGTAGTCGACCACAGCGGCACTGGTCTTCACGGCTCCAATGTTCTTGGCGCTGAACTGCTGACCTCCGAGGATGGAGTCTACACACCAGCGCACGGTGCTCGACAGGGGATTGTCGAAGACCACGTCGATTTCGCCAAGTTTGGATTGTGGATAGAGATCTTTCCACTGGGAAACCTCTCCCTTGAGGATACGTGCGAAGTCCTTTACGGTGATGCAGGTATCGGGATTGGCGTTGTTGACGATGATAGCCAGACCGTCGTACGCGATGGGTATCGCTCTTGGCAGGTACTTCCGGTCTATCAGGTTCTGGCGCTCCTTCTGTGTGAAGTCACGGGTGGTGAAGGCCAGCCAGGTCTCCAGCTTCATCAGCTTTGCTACGGCATCCTGTTCATTGATGTACAGGGGTGTGATGCTGTCGAGGGTCTGGTTCTGAAAATAGTACAGCTCTTCGTCAAGGATGGGGTAGAAGCTCTCATCGGCAGCCAGCACGCTGGCAGCTTTCTGATAGGCCTCTTCCAATTCAGGATTAGGCTTGTTCCCACAAGCGAGGAACAAGCCTAATATCAGTGTTAATCCAACGAATTTTAATTTGTTGAATGCGTTCATTTCTACAGATTACTGGAGTCTGAAGGTTACAGGAACGGTGTACTTTACACGTACGGCAGATCCGTTCTGCTTACCGGGCTGCCACTTCGGCATGGACTTCACCACGCGGGCGGCCTCCTTGTCGAGTGACGGGTCAACAGACTTCACAACCTTTACGTCGGTGATAGAACCGTCGCGCTCAACGACGAAGGTTACGATAACACGGCCCTGAACACCATTCTCCTCAGCAACGACTGGGTACTTGATGTTCTTCGACAGATACTCGAGCAGGGCAGCCTGTCCACCAGGGAACTGAGGCATTTCCTCTACGACGTCGAAGACCTTGGTCTCTTCTTCCTTCGGTTTCTCGGGCTCGGCAATCACTTCCTTTGCCTTCAGCACCTCACCGGCCTCTTCATCATTACCTTCAACGGTGAAAGCACCGATGGCGGTGTTCGTAGCAGCCAGTTCCTCCTGAGATTTCATCTCCTGGTCTTCCTGTACTTCTTCGTCCTTCTTGATTTCAGGGGTCGTAAATGCTACAGAGCTCTTTACCTTCTCAACTTCAATTTTCTCAATCTGAGGTTCTTCCTTACGCTCTACCTTAGCTTCCTTCTTCTCTGCGAGGCTCGTCAGCTCCACATCGGTCTCGATAGCGGCATTACGTGATGCAATGTAGTTGTCGATAGATACCTTTGCGATGACGATGGCAGCGATGATAGCAAAGCCGGCGAACATAGTCAGCAGGGCCTTCAGGTTACGTTTACCTGTGTTCTTACGTAATTGATAAGCTCCGTATGCCTGGTTCTTACCATCAAATACGAGGTCGACCCAGCCATTATCTATAAGATCTATTTTTCCCATAGTTCTTTTTCGTTTTTAGGGGTTTAATCACTTGACGCCAGCCTTCTCGATGAGATCCTTGTCATCCTGGCTCATCTTGTCGACATTGTCAATGACGTACTTATCAATGTTGCTGATCAGCATCTCGTCGAGAGCTGCGACCATGTTCTCGTAGGTAGCGGTGTCAAGAGGACGGATGATGACGGTCATCGTAGGAACCTTCTCGCCGTTGGGGAGTTCACCCTTCTTCAGCTTCTTCAACTGTTCCTGATACTGCTCGTCGGTCATCTTCGAGTTGTACTCGTTCTTCTTGGCGTCAAGTTCCTTCTTGGCCAACTTGATCTTAGCTACTGGGTTTACACCCTCCTCAGTGGTATGCTCCAGGAGCACCTTCTCGATACCGTCCTTACCATAGGTAGTCTCCTTGACACAAGAGGGATCATCGTACTTTGGCAGTCCGGCGATGTACCACACCTTGTTATCTGAACCCAGATAAAGGGTGATGGTGTGTGAAGCCTTCGTGACCTGCTTGTCCTTCTCGTCCAGGTTCTGCTGGTCATTCGACGGCATGGTCAGCTGCATGGCCTGCGGCTTGGCCAGCGTAGTACACAGCATGAAGAAGGTGATCAGAAGCATCATCATGTCTACCATCGGCGTGAAGTTCACGCGGGTATCCATTTTCTTTTGCTTGGATAGATTTTTCTTTGCCATAATACTACTAGTCGTTTAAACGTTTAACATCGAGATTCGTGATCAACTGGAAACGGTTCTCGTTCATGTCCTGAAGCTCTGACATCAATTTCTTGATGGTTCCATAAGGCGTCTTTGAGTCGCACTTGATGGCGAGTTTGATGTCAGCGTTAGCATCGCGGGCTGCTGTAACCCACTCCTGGAATTCACTCTTTCCGCCGTTGATACTGTCGAGCGGCAGACCGAGTGTCTGGATAGCCTCTGCCATCTTCTCAGGCTCGAGGGAGAGGTATTGAGCAAGCTGTGACATGCTGGCACCGACCATAGCATCCTCGCGGAAGTGCTTGATCTGGTTGGCGTTGAGCTGGACACCAAACTTGTCGGTCATGGTCTCCATCATCGTCTGCATGTTGTTCTTGTTCTCGGTACCGCAGAAGACCTTGCCCTCTGGTGTCACCAGAATGTTGAGCACGTCCTGCTCCGGTATCTTGACCTCCGACACCGAGTTAGGCGTAGTGACTTGTACTGGTTCTGGTGTCAGGAATGTTGATGTCAACATAAAGAAACACAGAAGCAGCGTCATCACGTCTGACATAGGCGTCATGTCAATCCAGATGTCTTTTTTCTGTATCTTAATTTTAGCCATACTAAAACTGATTTAGAGAGTTTTAAATGGAACTAAAAATTAAGCCTCGTTGTGGTTAGAATCGTATGTTGCAGCGATTGTGAAACCAATCTCGTCGAGAGCGTATGTCAGCTTATCGATCTTGTTTGAGAAGAAGTTGTAAACAACGGTAGCAACCCAAGAGGTCAAGATACCAGATGCTGTGTTCACAAGAGCCTCAGAAATACCGGCAGACAGAGCCATAGAGTCAGCACCACCACCTGCAGACAGAGCCTGGAATGATCCGATCATACCGAGCACAGTACCGAACAGAGCGGTCAGGGTACCCAGAGATACGATGGTAGCAACCATTGGCATGTTCATCTGAAGGGTAGGCATCTCCAGCTGAGTAGCCTCCTCGTGAGCCTGAGAGATCTTAGCGATCTTAGCGGCCTTCTTCAGTGTGTCGTCGGTCTCAACAGTCTGATACATGTTGATAGAAGCCATAACGACGTTACCTACTGTACCCTGCATCTTGTTGCAGAGCTCCTTAGCCTTATTGAAGTCCTGAGCCTTGATGGCGTTCTTAACCTCAGCGGTGAACTTAGCCAGGTTCATCTTACCAGAAGCGGTCTTGATTGCGAAGAAGCGCTCGATACCGAGGCAGATAACGGTGAAGAGAAGTGTCAGGATCAAACCTACAACGAAACCTCCCTTATACACTGTACCAAGCAGGTTTGCGGGGTGACCAGTGCGGTCGCCACCAACGAAGTTGTCGGGGTTACCCATAACGAAGTACCATACACCATAACCTGCAAGAGCGCAAATCACGAGGATAATCCATGCAGCTTTAACACCTTGGAAGCCCGATTTTTTAGCTGGGGCTGCAGCCTTTGTTGTTGTTGCCATAATTGTAATGATTTTAATTTTTTTTAGTTATTTAAAAATTGAGTTTGTAAATAATCGTTTTTGTTTAGACCGGACAAAGATAGCAAATTTCGGCGGACTTCCGCACGAATTAATATCTTTTAACGCGAAATTTCCATTTATTGTAGTTTTGCGACGGCATCTTTGATGCGTTTCATCGCTTCTACGATGTTTTCGTCACTTGTTGCATAACTCATTCTGAAGCATTCCGGATCGCCGAAAGCGTCGCCGCCGACGGTGGCCACATGTCCTTTTTCGAGCAGATACATGGCGAAGTCGGTCGAGGTGTTGATAGTCCGCTCGCCGTCGCTCTTGCCGAACAGGCTGCTGCACTTCGGGAACAGGTAGAAAGCACCCTCGGGCACGTTCACCTCCAGACCCGGGATGTCCTTGGCGAGTTTCACGATGAGGTCGCGACGGCGCTCAAAGGCCTGACGCATCTCCTCGACGCACTCCTGACTGCTGATATAGGCGAACTCTGCGGCCTTCTGGCTCACGGAGCACGGTCCGCTGGTATACTGGCCCTGCAGTTTGTTGCAGCCCTTCACGATCCATTCGGGTGCAGCGATGTATCCGATACGCCAACCCGTCATCGCGTAGGCCTTCGACACACCGTTGACGATGATCGAACGTTCCTTCATGCCCGGGAACTGGGCGATCGACTCGTGTTTGCCCACGTAGTTGATATGCTCGTAGATCTCATCGGCCAGTACAAAGAGGTCCTCATGCTTCAGGATCACCTCGGCCAGAGCCTGCAGTTCTTCCTTGTTATAGACGCTGCCCGTAGGATTGCTGGGCGAGCAGAGGATGATCATACGGGTCTTCGGCGTGATGGCGGCCTCCAGCTGTTCGGGGGTCATCTTGAAGTTTTGGTCGAAGCCAGCCTCTACGATCACGGGCTTACCGCCTGCCAACAGCACCATCTGGGGATAACTTACCCAGTAGGGCGCAGGGATGATCACCTCCTCACCGTCGTTCACCAGTGCCATCACCGTGTTGCACACACTCTGCTTGGCACCGTTGGAGACCAGGATCTCGGCTGGTGTGTAGCGCAGGTGGTTTTCTCTTTCGAGCTTACGGCAGATGGCCTGACGGAGGTCGGGATAGCCAGGTACGGGCGAGTATCTGGAAAAGTTCTCGTCGACAGCGCGCTTGGCTGCTTCCTTGATGTGGTCAGGGGTGTTGAAGTCAGGTTCACCGACGCTCATGTTAATCACATCGATACCTTGCGCCTTCATCTCAGCGCTTTTCTGCGACATAGCCAGCGTGGCAGAAGGTGCCAGACGCTGCAGACGGTTTGATAATTGTGCCATTATTTTTTAATAATTTGCTGCAAAAGTACAAATTTTTAGTGAAAAGCGAAGAGTGAAAAGTGAATAATTTGCTACCGCTCCCCCTTTTTTTTATCTTTTTCACACTTCTCCCTTTACTATTCTCCCTTTACTATTCACTTTTCACTTCAAATGAAGGATATGTCCCATCCTGTTTTTTTTCGTCTCCAGATAGCGGAGGTTATAGGGATTGGGCGTCACTTCGATGGGTACGTTCTCGATGATCTCGAGTCCGTAGGCCTCCAGACCCACGCGTTTTACGGGATTGTTCGTCAGCAGACGCATCTTGTGGATACCCAGATGTCGCAGCATCTGTGCACCGCAGCCGTAGTCGCGCTCGTCGGGCTTGAAGCCCAGGTGCACGTTGGCATCGACGGTGTCCAGACCCTCTTCCTGCAACTTATAGGCGGCGATCTTGTTCATCAGTCCGATGCCGCGGCCCTCCTGTTGCATATAGATCACCACACCCTTGCCTTCCTTTTCGATGGCCTGCATGGCCTTATGGAGCTGTTCGCCGCAGTCGCAACGCTTCGACCCGAGGATGTCGCCCGTCATGCATGAGGAGTGCACGCGTACCAATATGGGCTCGTCTTCCTTCCACTCGCCCTTGATCAGTGCCAGGTGCTCCAGTCCGTTGCTCTTCTGGCGGAAGGGGATCAGCCGGAAGTGTCCGTAGTCGGTAGGCATGTCCACCTCTTCGCCCACCTCGATGAGCGACTCTTTCTTCAGACGGTAGGCGATCATGTCCTTGATGCTGATGACCTTCAGGTCCCATTCCTTCGCCATCTCCATCAACTGTGGCAGACGGGCCATCGTACCGTCTTCGTTCATGATCTCCATCAGTGCGCCGGCAGGGTAGAGGCCTGCCATGTGACAGAGGTCGATGGCGGCTTCGGTGTGTCCGCTACGGCGCAGCACACCGTTGTCCTGGGCGTACAGGGGGTTGACGTGTCCCGGCCGGCCGAAGGTCTGCGGCGTCGACGTGGGGTCGGCGAGGGCCTTGATGGTCTCCGCGCGGTCGTGGGCCGAGACTCCTGTGGTGCAACCGTCCAGTTTATCGACGGTCACGGTGAAGGGGGTTCCCAGTACGGAGGTGTTGTCCTGAACCTGATGGGGCAGGTCCAGTTCCTTACAGCGTTCTATGGTGATGGGTGCGCAGAGCACGCCACGGGCATATTTCAGCATGAAGTTCACCTTTTCGGCCGTGATCTTCTCGGCGGCGATGATCAGGTCGCCTTCGTTCTCGCGGTCCTCGTCGTCGACGACAATCACGAATTTGCCGGCCTTGAAGTCCTCTACGGCTTCATCGATAGTATTGAGTCTTAGTTCTTCCATTTTTCCTTATACCTTATTATTATATATATGGGCGATGATTCTGTCGCTTGTGTGTCTGACGGTTCGCAGGTCGTGATACAGGCGCAGGCGGAACCTGATCATGCGGATGTACATGATGATGCCGACGGGCAGCAGCAGACCCGTGATGATGTTCAGCCACTTTCTGCGGAACGGACGGGTATGGGCGTCGGGCGATATCACGGGATAGTTGTTCAACTCGGCCAGGATGATCTTGTCCGTCGAGTAGCTCAGGTCGTCGATGACGGCTTCCAGCTTGTCGTTGATCTCCTCAATGCGCTGGTCGTCGCCGGCACGGAAGAACACCTTGATCGGGTTGGGCCAGTGCAACAGCTTGTGACTCTTCGAATACTGGTAGATCTCGCTGTTGATGGTCTCCAGGGCCTTGGCGTCCTCCGGATACTTCGGGTCTTCGATGATGACTTCCTTGCGGTAGATGTTCCGCTTGGGCCGGATGCCGAAGACCTTCATCATGAAGTTCTTGTAGAGGTCGATGTTGAATACCGTCGAGTCGTTGTTGGCCTTATAGGTGAAGAAGGCCGCCACGGGGGTGAGCACCACCGTGGAGATACACATGCCGAACCACACGGTCCACTCGTCTTCTCGGGCCATGCGGTAGCCGGTATTGTCGAAGATGTAATAGACGATGAACACCAGTACGCTGATGATGACAGGCACACCCAGACCACCCTTACGGATGATGGCGCCCAGCGGGGCTCCGATGAAGAAGAAGATGATACACGTCAGCGAGAGTGTGAACTTCTTGATGGCCTCCGTCCGGTGGTTACGGTAGTTGCGGTGCAGCGCCTTGGCATAGTCGGCTTTGAACTCCATGTCCGTCGCCGCCATCTGCATCGCGTTCAGGGCATTGCGCACGGCAGCCTGTTTCTCGCTCTTGTTTAGATGGCTGTACAGCGTGTCGTAGTTCATCTTCGCCGAGGCTGCTTCCTTCAGCACCTTGAGCGAGTCTTTCTTCTCCAGATGCGGCCGGCGGTAGGTATATCTCAGGGCCTCGTTGTAGAAGGCGTGACCCACCGAGTCGTTGAACTCCTTGATCGAATCCAGGTCGTGCAGCAGCTTGTCCAGACTCTTGGCACGGGCGTCGCCGGCGATATCGTTGACGTCGGCCAGATTGAACTCGCCGTCGAAGTCCAGCACGATCTTCTTCGACGAGAAGGTCTCACGGCGATAGGGCACCGAGGCACTGTTGGCGAGGTCCTGCGAACGCATGTTCTCGAACCACTCGCCGCTATAGAGCGTCAGCAACAGGTGTTTCTTCTCGGCCGTCGACTGCATCATACCTGAGTCGGCCAGGATGATGGCGGCGTCTTCGTAGCTGCCTGTCATACGGTAGATCATGATACCGTAGAGCATACCCGTATTCAGGTCTTTCTTCTGCACGTAGATGTTCGAGCCGGGGATGCCGTCGTAGAAACGGCCCTCGGGGATTTCCAGCTCGGGGCTCTTCTGCTTCATCGAGAGCAGCAGCTGGTAGAAACTTTGGTTGGCCTTCGGACCCACCACGTCCTGAAAGTAGAACGAGACGCCTGTCATCAGTACCGAGATGACGATCAGCGAGCGGAAGGTCTGCATCAGCGAGATACCTGCGGCCTTGATAGCCGTGAGCTCGCTGCTCTCACCCAGGTTACCGAAGGCGATGAGCGACGACAGCAGGATAGCCAGTGGGAAGGCCTGGGGCATGAGCATCAGACCCATGTACCAGAAGAACTGGGCCATGACGTCGATCGTCAGTCCCTTTCCGATGAGGTCGTCGACGTATCGCCACAGGAACTGCATCATCAGCACGAACTGGCAGATGAAGAAGGTTCCTATGAAAAGCAGGGCGAACTGCTTGACGATGAATATGTCTAATTTCTTGATCCGGAACATAATCAGCGTGCAAAGGTACAAAAAAATAGTGAAGAGTGAAGAGTGAAGAGTGAAGAATTTGCTTCCGCCTTGATATTATTTAACTATTCACTCTTCTTGTGCGCAGCTGATTCTTCACTCTTCGCTCTTCACTCTCTTAAAGACCGCTGGCGCGATGGAGACGGTCGAGGTTGCTCTCCCAGAGGATTTTCAGTCCGTCGGCATCGTCATCGTCGGCGAAGTCCGTGATCAACAGGTTCAGATGTCCCGTCAGGTCGCTCTTCCCGATGCGCATCTCCCAGTAGTCGGCATCCTCGTCGTCGCTGTCCCATTTCAGACGGATATGGTCGTACTTCACATATTCTATAAGGTGTGCCTGTCGCACGTCTTGTTCGGTCCAGGGCTCTCCCCAGGTGAATTCGAATACGCCGTCCTCTTCCGTGACGTGGTCTGCCAGCCATCGCTCCAGACCGTGAGCACTACTGATCAGCTCCCAAACGATGTTGGCCGATTGGGTGGTCAGAGGGTATTCTATCTCTATTTTCTGTTTACCCATAATGTCGATTTGTTTAGTAATTCACGCTTTAGGATGTATTTCTACGGCACAAAATTAAAAAAAAATATCGAAATACAAAAATATTTTTGCGAAAAATTTTGGTAGTTTCCAAAAAAGTAGTACCTTTGCACCCGCTTAACAAAAATGATGGCGGGATAGCTCAGCTGGTTAGAGCGCATGATTCATAATCATGAGGTCGCCGGTTCAATCCCGGCTCCCGCTACATTGAAAAAGAGGATGAGTCGATTTGACGCATCCTCTTTTGCTGTATTACGGGCTCCTTAGAGCGTATTTGCCATGCGATAGATGGCGGCCATGTCGTCGGATGTGAGCACCTCCATGGCACCGATGGTGATCTTGCCGCCGCGACTGCACTTCGTGACGAGCGTCTCAATCTCCTCGTCGGTAGCCTCGCGGCCGATGAGTGCGGGGATGTTCGTGGGCATACCGATCTGCTCGAAGAAGCGCTCGGTGGCCTCGATGCCGCGCAGGGCCGTCTGCCGAGGGTCGGTGAAGTCGTTGGTGACACCCATCACATTGACGGCGAACTTGGCGAAGCGCGCGATATGCTTGTCCATCACGTAGCGCGCCCAGGAGCCCCAGATGGCGGCCAGTCCGGCACCGTGGGTGACGCCGAAGAGCCCTGAGAGCTCGTGCTCGAGGCGGTGGCTGGCGAAGTCCTTCTCCAGACCGCACTCCGTGAGGTCGTTGTGCGACAGCGAGCTGGCCCACATGATGGCGGCACGGTTGCGGTAGTCCTCGGGATCCCTCAGCACCTCCACTACGGCGTCCTTCACCGTGCGCAGCAGGGCCTCGGCGATGGCGTCGGTGAGCGTCGCGTCCTCGTATTTCGAGAAGTAGCGCTCCATCGTGTGCATCATGATGTCGGTGGCGCCGGCAGCGGTCTGGTAGGGTGGGAGCGTGTAGGTGCGCTCGGGGTTCATGATGGCGAACTTGCAACGGCAGAGGTCGCTGTTGATGCCGCGCTTGAGCATGCCCTCGTCCTGGGTGATGACGGCGCTCGACGACATCTCCGAACCGGCGGCGGGGATGGTGAGCACGACGCCTACAGGCATCGCCGTCTGAGGCACGGCCTTACCGTCCCAGAAGTCCCACACGTCGCCCTCGTAGGGCACACCGTAGCCGATGGCCTTCGACGAGTCGATGACACTTCCGCCACCGACGGCGAGGATGAAGTCGACACCCTCACGACGACAGAGGTCGATGCCCTCCCTGACCTTCGACAGCAGGGGATTGGGCACGACGCCGCCCAGCTCCACAAAGTCGATGCCCGCCTCGCGGAGCATCTGTTCCACCTTGTCGAGAAGTCCCGACCGACGGGCGCTGCCGCCACCGTAGTGGACGAGCACCTTCGTAGCGCCATACTGTTTGACCAACTCCGGAAGCCTGGCCTCCGACTCACGTCCGAACACCACCCGCGTGGGGGCATAGAAATTAAAGTCCTTCATCATGTTTTTTACCTTTATATATTTATTCTGCTGCAAATATACGGTTTTTTCGGGAGAAATCGCTAACTTTGCGCCATAAAATGAAAATCGAATTTAAGGAAATCAACGCCTTAACAATTTTTTAGAATAATTTTTGAAAGGATTTCTCAATTTTGGGTACTAATTGGTTGAATAAACTCTTGAACAGATGAAAGAATTAGAATTAGAATTTACCAAATTGGTTCGAGAATACCGTAAGACCATGACATATCACCGGGCCAGGCCCCAGCGATAGGTTTTACTTGTAATAGCCGATGCGGATGTCGTGGCGGGGCTGGGCGAGGGGATTCCAGGAGATGTGGAGCCAGCCGTTGCCGGTAAGCAGTTGGTCGGTGTGCTCGCAGATCTTCAGGAACTCCACAAGCTGCCAGAACTGCGAGGGGTCTCTTGGGCGGATGTCGGCAGCCTGGCCGAGAAGATGCTGAGAGTTCTTAACACCGCCCACCTGTCGATTGACGGCCTCGTTTCGAAAGCCCGAATTAATAATGATGGGGCCTACCTCTATGCGAGCCGGCTCCAGAATGAAGTGGCAGCCGTAGGCAAGATTCGCCACGACCTGTATCGTCGGGATGTTCTCCGGATATTTTTTCAGATTCAGAAACTCGCTCAGCTTAAAGTGCTTTGACAGTCTGATGTCATTGATAATCTCTTTCATGGTTCTTTTTTCTTTAATATCTTTATGTACTGGTCCAGTCCGAAGATCGAGCCTGCCAACAGGAATGACTGCGCCACGTAATAGAGCAGCCCGCCCGCCACGTCGTCGATCTCGATGACCTGATACGCCACCAGCGCGATACTGCTCACAATGAGCAGCACCGCACAGGCGTACTGAGAGATTTTGAAGCCTTTCTGGTTTTCCATGGCCTTGATGTTTCACATCGAGTCCGCTCACGCTC
>Ga0247610_10001533_pt1 | contig 28659 bp, 21 predicted proteins | sample 174DNAGHGhighgp2_FD_193483 | JGI IMG/M metagenome (GOLD analysis project Ga0247610, IMG submission 193483) | Sheep rumen microbial communities from Palmerston North, Manawatu-Wanganui, New Zealand - 1742 DNA GHGhigh gp2 | ecosystem: Host-associated > Mammals > Digestive system > Stomach > Rumen...
TAACGGGCCAGATATCCATGTTTTACTTTAGGCGGCGGGCATTTCCATTTCGCGCGGCGCGTTTCCAGTTCTTTATCAGAAACTTTTACGTTAAGCGTGCGTTTCGGGATATTAATCTCGATGATATCCCCTTCTTCAATCAGCGCGATGTTTCCGCCTTCCCGGGCTTCCGGAGAAATATGGCCGATGCAGGCGCCGCGGGTTGCGCCGGAGAACCGTCCGTCGGTCAGCAGGGCAACGTCTTTATCCAGTCCCATGCCTGCCAGGACGGAGGTGGGGTTCAGCATTTCCCGCATGCCCGGTCCGCCTTTGGGGCCTTCATAGCGGATGACGACAACGTCCCCTTTGTTGATCTTTTTGCCGCAGATGGCTTTGATGGCTTCGTCTTCCGAGTTAAATACCCGGGCCGGACCGGAATGTACCAGCATTTCTTCGGCTACTGCGCTTTCTTTAACAACAGAGCAATGGGGCGCAATGTTGCCGGTCAGTACGGCGATGCCGCCTGTCTTCCGATAGGGGTCTTCTACAGAGCGGATTACTTCCGGACGTGTGATTTTTGCGTTTTTGATCAGCGCGCCGATGGTTTTTCCGGTTACGGATTTGCAGCTCTTGTTGATGAGTCCCAATTTGGAAAGTTCATTCATAACCGCTGTGATACCGCCGGCTTCTTCCAGATCGATCATGTGGTGGGAGCCGCCGGGGCTGAGTTTGGTCAGGTATGGTGTCTTTTTGGAAATTTTATCAAACAGGGACAGGGGCAGTTTGATGCCGGCTTCGTGAGCAATGGCCGGCAGGTGCAGCGCCGTATTGGAAGAACCGCCGATTGCCATGTCAACGGTGATGGCGTTCTTGAAAGCATTCATGGTCATGATGTCGCGGGGCAAAACCTGTTCTTTGACCAGACGGACGATGGTTTCGCCGGCTTTTTTGGCAAGACGGGCACGCGCGCCCTGGAAGGCTGCCGGTATAGTTCCGTTGCCGGGCAGACCCATACCCAACACTTCGGTCAGGCAGTTCATGGTGTTGGCGGTAAACAGTCCGGCGCAGCTTCCGCAGCCGGGGCAGGAGCTCCGTTCAATGCAGGAAAGTTCCTGTTTGTTGATTTTTCCTGCTTCAAAGCGTCCTGCTGCTTCGAATGTCTGTGAAATGGAAATATCTTTACCTTCATAACGGCCCGGAAGCATCGGTCCTCCGCTGCAGAATACCGTGGGGATATTTAAGCGGAGCGATGCCATCAGCATGCCGGGAACGATTTTATCGCAGTTGGGGATCATGACCATGCCGTCGAAAGCGTGACCGTTGATAAGGGCCTCCACACTGTCGGCGATCAGTTCGCGGCTGGCAAGGGGATATTTCATTCCTTCATGTCCCATGGCAATGCCGTCGCAGATGCCGATAGCCGGCACTTCAACCGGAACGCCGCCGGCTGCGAGGATACCATATTTTACCATTTTGGCCTGATCGTCCAGATGAGCGTGACCGGCAATGATTTCGTTTTGTGCATTTACCACCGCAATCAGAGGCTTTTTCAAATCTTCATCACTGAATCCCAGCGCATAAAATAAAGAACGGTGTGCGGCGCGGGTCGACCCTTTTTTTACTAAATCACTTCGCATGTGTAACCCTCTTTCCCTCATTATAAATTTAACATTAAGAATGCGTTAAGTTAACGCGATTCATAAGTGTTGCTGAATCAGCTTGCTATTCGTGCAAGCTCATGGCAGCGACGCTTATTAAAAATATTTTATTATTATAGAAGAATGTTGTCAAGTTATGCGCGAATGGCCCAACGTAATTTTGTGGACCTGGCCCGGGGATTGTGAAAGCATTCCTCCGCAGACGGGCGGATTACATCCCTGGCCGCTTCGCTGAAGATCCCGTCTTTCAAATATGCTTTGAAAGCTTTTTTAACGAGCCTGTCTTCCCCGGAGTGAAAGGTGAGGATAGCGATGCGTCCGCCGGGGGCAAGCGCATAGGGAAGTTTTTCCAGAAAAGAATATAACGATTCCATTTCTTTGTTTACATCAATGCGCAATGCCTGGAATACCCGGGCTGCGCTTTTTTTTACAGCGTCTTTTCTTTCCGATTGCGGCAAATGTGACAGTGCTTTTTCTATTTCGCGGTACAGTTGGCGTGTTGTTTGAATGGAACCGCCTTTTTGCAAGTCTGTGCAGATGACACGCGCAATTTCTACTGCGTATGGTTCATCGGCATTTTCCGTCAGCATACCTTCCATTTCCTCCTGTGAAAGTTTGGTCAGAAGTTTGGCTGCGGAGATTCCTCGCCGGGGATTCATACGCAGGTCGAGGGGGCCGTCCGTTTTATATGTGAAGCCGCGGGAAGGATCGTCCAGCTGCATGGAAGAAATACCAAGGTCTGCCAGAATAAAATTGAATGGTCCTGTTTCGGCAGCGATCTTATCAATGGCGGCAAAGTTCATATGGTGAATGGTAAGAATTTCCTCACCATACCCGGCATCCTGTAAGCGTTGTTTTGTCTTTTCGGATTCGATAGGATCAACGTCGGTGGCGTGGATGTGTCCTTTGCCCTGTAATTTTTCGAGCATGGCGCGGGTGTGACCTCCGTACCCCAGCGTGGCGTCAAAGCCGGTCTGTCCCGGTTTGATTTGCAGAAAATCCAGTATCTCTTTCACCATGATGGGGATATGCGTTCCTGCCGGTGTATTTCCTTTGGCTTTTACGTGCGCTGCGATATCGTCATATTTTTCCGGATTCAGCTCTTTGTATTTTTCTTCAAATTTTTTCGGATAATGACCGGAATAGTGTTTCCGTCGCACATGCTTTTCCGTGGTTTCATTGCGTTGCAGTTCGTTTTTTGTTTCCACAGATGGTATTCTCCTTTTCTTTTTTTGGGTGAAGCGGTCGCTGCATCGTTTTGAAAATGCAGGATTTTCCTTATTAGATTAAATTATGGATGTGATGAAAATTAAATGAGGAAGAGTTCTTTCTTAACAGTATAATGAATGATAACAAACTTTGCAAAAAAATCTGCTGTTTCACGTGAAACATTCTCTGATTATTTTGCTCATAGTTATTCTGTCGTTTTTTTGCAGGTTGGTTTTGGAAAGAAGCCTTGTTACTGTTTAAAGAATATATTATAATAAATGCAGAGTCTCATGATATAAAAGATATAATAACAGTCATTATCTGAAGAGGAGGGATGAAGGCTGATGATAACTAATGAAGATGTAAAAGCCTGGCTGGAAGGAAAGGATGTTCGGTATGAAGTTATGGTTGACCGGGCTACCGGAAACGATGTGTTTATTTTTGACCGTTACTCCGAGGCGGCCGGAATCAATTACCATGGCGTTGTAGCAGTGCCTCCGGGGCATTTTATGATGATTAAAGTTGTGGGGGCGGATCTGAGCAAATATCATCCCCGCAAATGCGTGGCGGTATTGCAGCAGTTTAATGGCCTGATGAACCGCCGGAAGTCTGCCGACAGTTATAATTACAATGTGGAAGAAAAAAATCTGATCATTGTTTTCTGGCCTGAAAATACCACGATTGAAAGTATGGAACATTACCTTGATTTTGGATTTAACCGGCTGGATTTTATGTATCGGAATCTGGAAAAACTGGAGATTGCTGATTAAATAAGTAAAAAGAAAGATAATTTTTGAATAAAAATATTGACAATATCTTTCTGTTGTTCTATAATATCTGAGTAACACGTTATGGTCCACTAGCTCAGCTGGCAGAGCAACTGACTCTTAATCAGTGGGTCCGGGGTTCGAGCCCCCGGTGGATCACCATGTGGGCGCTTAGCTCAGCTGGGAGAGCGTCTGCCTTACAAGCAGAATGTCAGCGGTTCGATCCCGTTAGCGCCCACCATTTTTATATGTACGGCCCGGTGGTTCAGTTGGTTAGAATGCCGCCCTGTCACGGCGGAGGTCACGAGTTCGAGTCTCGTCCGGGTCGCCATGATGCCTCGGTAGCTCAGTTGGTAGAGCAAGGGACTGAAAATCCCTGTGTCCACAGTTCGATTCTGTGCTGAGGCACCATTTGAAAATTACTTACCCACGGGGACTGGTTCCGTGGGTAATTTTATATTAGAAAAGAAGGTGTCATTTATGTTTCCAGGCGGAGAAAACACTACTACCTCGCTGATTTTTATCTGGGGTGTTGTATTGATCTGCAGTATTCGTGGCTGCTACCGTAATTTCCAGACGGGCGATTTTGCGTGGGGCACAGGTTTTGGCGTGCTGATTCCGGCATCTATGTATTTTCTTGCGGATCTGTTGGGTGTGTTGCCTGAAGGGGCGCCGCATGTGTTTATGTAAGGAAAGCAAAGATATTTTCAAAAGTACTTGACAAGGGTGAGAAGTTAAGTTAAAATAAATTTGGTTAGCGAAAGCTAACCAAATTTTAAACTTGTGCGTTAGCGTTAGCTAACCGCATCTCTTTTGATGATTCCTCTTCAACTTTTTTGCTTTGTGGAATTTGTTTGTAAAACAACCTGCGGATTTGCAATATCTTTTCTGATAGTGTAAATCCGCAGGAAAACGATTCCGTTATTTTCTTTTGTGTGCAACCGGATTTATTCCGGTTGCTTTTTTATTCGCGTAACTTAATAAAAGCGCGTCCTCCGATAAAGAAAACGGCGATCAGATAAATGATCAGAACAGCTACAGAAAATAAATTGATTTCTCCGCCGCCGCCAATGCTGCGCAACAGGTAACTGGTGTGCGTGAGGGGAAGGCATTCGATAAAAATCCGCAATGCATCAGGCAAGGCTCGCGTAGAAAAAAATGTGCCGCACAAAAATGACATGGGTAACAGAATATATGTATTGACCTGCCCCATCTGTTCGTAAGTGCTCAGGAACATGGCTGCTGCAAATCCGATTTCAGCAAAGATGGCGCAATTCAGTACAAGGACCAGCAAAAAAAGGGGCGTTATGGAAAAATGTGCGCCAAAAGCGTAGGAGAGGATGATGATGATAGCGGAGGAAATCAGCCCCCGCAGTACGGCTGCCAGCACTTTTCCAATAATATACGCATACGGACGGATCGGTGCAATGATATATTCTTCAATGCTTTTGTGGTATACCCGTTCCGCATGTACCGGCGTTACGCTGTTAAAGCTGATGTTCATGGAATTCAGGGCGAGCAGGCCCGGTACAAGAAAGTCAATATAGGAGGCGCCGTTCGCTGTCTGGATACTGCGTCCCAATCCCCAGCCGAAGGCTACAAGATAAAGGAGCGGCGCTACCATGCGGGACAGGATAAAAGCGGCCATCCGGTGTCGGAGTACGACCCAGTCGCGCCAGAATACAGTCCATATGTCTGCCAGCATCAAAGTCCCTCCTTTCGGCCCGTCAGTTCAATGAATACATCTTCCAGATTAGATTTGCGAATGGAAGCAGCTGCGTCTACCGTTGCAATAAAATGACGGGCATCTTCGCGGGAATCGAATAAACGGAATTCACGGTGAGCGCCATCACGCCATTCAACAACATAACGTCCCAGGCGGGCAATAAAATTTTTCGGCGTATCTACATCAATCAACCGTCCTTTATTCATAATCGCGACACGTTCGCAAAGCTCTTCCGCTTCTTCAATATAATGAGTCGTAATGAGAACGGTTGCGCCATCTTCCGCAAGTCGCCGCACAAGTTCCCAAATTCGCCAGCGGACCTGAGGGTCCAGCGCTACCGTGGGTTCGTCCAGAAACAGGATCTTAGGCCTGTGAATCAGGGCGCGGGCAATCAGCAGACGCCGTTTCATGCCTCCGGAAAGCTGCCGTACTCCATCATTGATTACATTATCCAGCTCAACGTATTCCAGTAGTTCGCGGATACGCGTTTCCCGCTCTTCCTTTCCCATATGATAGAGGCGTGCATGCAGTTCCAGATTTTCTCCTACGGTCAGATCCTGATCAAAATTCAGGTTCTGTGGAACTACGCCGATCATCTGCCGTATTACCCGTGCGTCATCAGTATCGGTGATGCGTTTTCCGTCATATAAAATTTCGCCGGAAGTAGGACGGGTAAGCATGGTCAGCATCCGGATGGTGGTGGTTTTTCCCGCGCCGTTGGGCCCCAGAAGCCCGAAGATTTCACCGGTCCCTATGGTCAGAGACAGATTGTCAACAGCAACTTTTTCGGCTTTTTTGTTTTTTGCGTCTTTGTGGGAAAAAGTTTTCCTGAGATTTTTAACCTCAATCATGGCCGCATATCCTTTCGGTTTTTTTATCCGGCAGTACTGTGTTTAGCTGCTCATCTTCCGCCAAATGTGGAGCAGGCTGTCCTCGGAAAGTTTATCAATTTTGAAATAGGAAGCCTGCATTTTGTTTGCCAGCTTTTTGGCCAGTCCCAGTTTGATAAACCCGTTTTCGGTATCGATGACTGCAATGGGAATGTTCCGCTTGCCGATGCGTTCCGCTTCCATCATGGCGTCGTCCACTGCATTAGTGCCGTTTTCAAGAGGCAGTGTAGCATGTCCGTCCGTGATCAGAATCAGCACGGGATCCTGCAGCGGATCCTGACGGTATAGCATGTCCAGTACGTCTTCTGCTTTGGAAAGGCCTTTGGCCAACGGGGTTTTTCCACCGGTAGGCATAGCGGCCAGCTTTTTCTGGGCAAAGTCAACGCTTTTGGTTACCGGCAGCAGTACTTCCGCCTGGTTTTTCCGGAAGGCGATCATACCGACCCGGTCGCGTTTCTGGTAGGCTTCCAGTAAAATTTTCAGAATGACGCCTTTTACGGTTTTCATCCGCTCACGGGCGCCCATGGAGCCGCTGGCATCCACGGCGAACAGGAAAATATTGCCGGTACGTTTTTCCCGTACCTTAGTGCGCAGGTCTTCTTCTTTGATTACCAGAGCGCAGCCATTGGACTCACGCCATTTCTGGTAAGGGGCAGCTGCCCGAAGGGTGGCGTCAAAAGCAATATCGGAAGATTTAGAATGAGGGATCTCGGCGCGTACATAACGTCCCTGCCGTTCGTCAGTGCGTGTGGCGCTGCGTTTGCCGCTGCCTTTGCGTTTCTGTTTACCTTTTACCGGTTCTATCCAGACCGGAGGCAGCTTTACCCGCATATCCGCCGCGTCGATGCGGTCATTGCTTCCTGCATTGGGGTTAGCCATGGATTCATCTTCCCGGTGGTCTTCTTCGTTGCCTTCGTGTGATTCGGTATTGGTTTCTTCCGGTTCCGGCGCGTCCGGCATGGAAAACAGTTCGTCCTGCTCTTCCTGTTGCGACGGCGGATTCTGCTGTGCGTCTTCCGGTTCTTTGGTTTCGTTTTGCTGCGGTTCCTGCGGTTGTTCCGGAGGAAGTTCCCGCATCCGGTGCGGCAGTACGAATTCTGCCGCCCGTTCCAGATCTTTGGGCAGCACATATTTCCGCCCGGCTAACGCCGCCTCGGCCCGTGCTGCTTCCATCAGGTAGATATCGGCCCGGTGTCCGGCCACATTGGCTTTCAGTGTATAAACAGAGGTCAACCGGATCATGGTGTCGGACATTTCCACCTCTGGCAGCAACACTTTAGCGTCAGCAATTTTTTTGGCAAGTTTGTCTGTTTCTTCTGCCCATTTTACCCGAAAAGCTCCGTTGTCTTTTTCAAACTCCGTAACCCGCCGGACAATTTCTATCCGTGCCGCGGGGTCGGTCTCTGCGTCCACCGATACGAACAGGCCGAACCGGTCCAGCGCAGAGGAGGAAAGCGTGCCGCTTTCCGGCGCAATGACCGCCAGAACTGTGTAATTTGTATTTCTGTGTTCGGAAAGGCCGTCCCGTTCCAGCTGATATCCGCCTGCTTCTTCAATACTCAGTATAGCGGAAAGAATATCGTCCCGGAGAAGATTGGCATCGTCGAGATAGATTACCCCTTTGTCCGCTTCGTCGATAAGGCCGGGCTGCAACTGGCGTTTTCCGTATTTTACTGCTGCTTCGGCATCAATAGAGCCAAACAGCCTGTCTTCTGTAACGCTTACGGGAATTTCGATCCAGGGTGCGTTGAAGAGTTCTCTGGCGCCGCGCATCAGGGTCGATTTCCCGGTTCCTTTTTCCCCGCTTACCAAAACTCCGCCTGCGTGAGGATTTACAAGGGAGAGCAGGATTGCTTCCTTTGCCTTATCCATACCGAAGACGGCGGCAAACGGATATCCCTGCCGCTTCATCCGTCAATCACCTTATCTACATTTTCCCAATCCAGTTTCTGTTCCTCAAAAGGACGGCGACGCATACGGTGAGGCAGCGCCAGATGGGCGGCTTCCCGCAGATCTTCCCTGGTTACTTCTGTATGTCCTGCTACAGCGGCCAGGGTTTCTGCCGTCTTAATGAGCACGATATCTGCACGGTGTCCGTCTACGCCCAGGGTAATGGAAATCTGGGCGGCCATACGTAAAATTTCGTTGGATGTGGTCACCTGTGGCAGCAGTTTCATGGCCCGTTGGATACGGCGTACTTCGTTCTGCTGTTCTTCTTCCCATTTTTTAATAAATTCTTCCGGATCGTCTTCATATTCCAAGCGGCGTTTGATGACCTCTGCCCGTTTGTCCAGGTCCTTTTCACCGGCCACATAAACAGAAAGGGCAAAACGGTCCAGCAGCTGAGGCCGGATATCGCCTTCTTCCGGGTTCATGGTGCCGACCAGGGAGAAACGGGCGGGGTGGGAGTAGGAAATGCCTTCCCGTTCTACTGTATTGATGCCCATGGCAGCAGAGTCCAGCAACACGTCTACAACATGGTCGTCAAGCAGATTGATTTCGTCTACATACAGGATATTCCGGTTAGCGTCTGCCAGGATGCCGGTTTCAAAGGAACGCTTCCCTTCTTTGATAGCGGCTTCAATATCCAATGTGCCAACGACCCGGTCTTCCGTGGCGCTGACAGGAAGCTCTACTACCTTCATTGGCAGTTCTTCAGTTTCCGGCTGCGCGTTGTCATATTTTTCATGGCATTCGTCGCACCAGTTAGATTTGTCATTGGGATCGTCGTGAAAACGGCAGCCTCTGATGCACAGGCGTGGCGGTAACAGGTCGGCAAGGGCGCGGACGGCAGTGGATTTGGCCGTACCCTTTTCGCCTGTGATAAGAACGCCGCCCAAACGGGGATTCACCACGTTCAGCACCAGCGCTTTTTTCATCTCTTCCTGACCGATAATGGCAGTAAATGGAAAGGTTCCCTGACGTTTCATAATAAATATATCCTCCCGACTTTTATTTTATATAAATCAACTAATCAACGCAATCTAAATTATTCTTCATCGTCTTCTTCGATTTCACCTTCTACAGAAAGGTACAGCTCCTGCAGTTTTTGCTTAGTCTCGTCGTCTGCGTTCCACATCTGGCGCTGTTCCGCTTCCAACAGGGTTTCCGCGATATTTTGCAGGGCCCAGGGATTTACTTTTTTCATCCACTGCTGTACTTTGGGGTCAAAGGCATATTTTTTTGCGTAATCATCATACATCCAGTCTTCCATAACGTTGCTGGTGGCATCCCACTGGAAGCTGATATTCAACCGGTTGGCCATATCCATGGCGCCTTTGTAACCGTGCTGCATCAGGCCTTCTATATATTTAGGGTTCAGCGATTCTGCCCGTACGACCCGTTTCATTTCTTCAGCCACAGTGCGCATTTTTGGCGCGCTGCGATTAGCGCTGTCGCCTACATAAGAAACCGGTTCTTTTTGGCCGAAGCTCTTGACCGCGGCGATCATGCCGCCGTGGAAGCCGTTGTAGTCATCGGAACTGAGAATGTTCATGTCATGACTATCTTCATTCTTTACGGTAAGTTCCATCTGGGCCAGACGCTTTTTAAACAGCTCCGGCTGATATTCTCCACGCCGTCCGCCGCCAAAGGCGTGTCCGCCCCAGCGCACATAAATATCTGCCAGATCTTTTTCGGATTCCCAGTTTTTGGAATCCAGTACGATATTGATACCGGAACCATAAGTGCCGGGGGCGTCGCCAAAGACACGGAAGGCAGCGTTGCGCCATGCGTCGTCTGCAGACGCGCCGTCTGCTTCCAAAGCCTGGCTTTCTTCCCGTATATGTTTGCGCACAAAATTGTCTTCGTCGGATTCATCTAATTTTGCGACCAGCAATACCGCGCTGTCCATCAGCTCAGCCAGATGGGGGAGAGTATCCCGGAACAGACCGCTGATGCGAGCGGTCACATCGATGCGCGGGCGTTTCAGTTCATTGAGTGGTATAACTTCCAGTCCGGTGACGCGCAGGCTGCCTTTCTGCCATACGGGGCGGACGCCCAGCAGATAGAGGAATTCCGCAATATCCTGTCCGCTGCTGCGCATGTTAGGGCCGGACCAGAGGACCATGCCGATATTTTCCGGATATTTGCCTTCATCACCGATGTATTTATCGATCATGCGATCTCCCAGTTTGGTGCCGGCGATCCAACCGGCCTGGGAAGGCAGTGCCCTGGGATCGACGCCGTAAAAGTTTCGGCCGGAGGGTAGAAGATCTACTCCGCCTGCGCTTGGCGACCCGGAGGGCCCAGGGGGAACGAATTTGCCGGAGAGTGCCGCAAGCGTATGCTCCAATTCGTTTTTTGTTGCTGTAAGCCGTGGATAGATTTCTTCTATAACGTACTTTGCGAGGGATGCGATTTTCTGTTTCCATTCTTCTGATCCTGCGGCAATTTGCGGCAGCTTCATGGCTTCCGTTACGGATACTTCTGAAAAACCGCCGGCTGCGATTGCGGCTATCAGTTCACGGCTTTCGCTGCGGATTTTGCGCAGCAGTTCGCCACCGGTAAGATTTAGTGCGTCGATGATTGCGGAAGGATTTTTTTCGATTTCGGAAAAGTCCACGCCGTATTTTTCTGACCAGAGATTGTACAATGAGGGCACAGGGCCGTTTGACAGGCGCAGCAGATGCATGATTTCGCTGACCAGCACATCGCCTTCCGGAGCCTGGCCTAATACGTGGAGGCCTACATGGATCTCGCTGTCCTGCAGGTCTTCCATATAGGCATGCAATTCTGCAAGATATTCGCTGAATGGTCTGGTTTCATCCCGGGGAACCGACTCGTCAATTTTTGTGCTGTGGGCCAGTTCCAAAATTTTCTCTTCCAAAGCGGCGGCCTGTTCGGAATCTGCTTTTTGGAAGTGACTGTATTCGTCTGCCATTTTTTCCAGCTCGGCCAGTTCGTCAAAGGCTCCGGCTTCTTCCACGGGCGCAGGCAGGTATCCGATAAGGCAGGCGCTGCTTCTGCGTTTTGCGATAACGCCTTCGCCGGAGATTGTCATCAGGTAGGGATAAATGTTGGGCAGTGAACCCAGGGCAATATCCGGATAGCTGGCTTCATCAAGTCCTGTTGCCTTGCCGGGCAGCCATTCCAGATTGCCGTGGGTGCCTAAATGGATCACGGCGTCTGCTTTAAATACTTCCCGCAGCCAGTAGTAAAATGCCAGATACTGGTGGGTGGGGGCGATCATAGGATCGTGATAGGCTTTGGACGGGTCCATGCCGTAATGTCGAGCAGGCTGGACGGTCATAAAGATGTTTCCGTTCATGGTGCCGGGGATCAGGATATTTCCCTCATCGGATAGCATGACGCTGCCCGGCGCTTCACCCCATTGCTCAATCATTTTCTGCCGGGCGTCTTCCGGCAGCGTGTCGAAAAATTCCTTGTATTCCTTCGCGGAAAGCTTCTGGCATTCTTCCGCCTGTTTATCGGTCAGAAGGCTCAGGTCATTGGTAGCATGAGAGGTCATGATGTGGATGAATTCTTCTGCCGATTCTGGCAGGAAATCAACCTGATACCCGTCCTGACGCATACGGGACAGCAGTCTTGTGGCGCTTTCCATGGAGTCCAGCCCCGAAGCGCTGCCAATATTGTAATTTTTGGGCGGATAATTGTGGAAGATCAGAGCGATTTTTTTATCCGCATTCTCCATCTGATGCAATTTTGCCCATTTTTTTGCCTTGGATACCATAGCTGTCATGCGCTGGGGCATAGGGATATATTCTATAGCGCCGTCAGGCTGTTCCCGTCTCCCTGCAATGGGGATACCGTGCAGCGCGCCGTCAAATTCCGGCAGCGCTACGGCAATGGAAGTTTCCACCGCGTTCAGGCCTTCCGGATTTTTCCGCCAGTCTTCTTCCGAAGTGAGCAGGGTATAGGCTGTTAAAACCGGTACGCCCAGTGTTTCCAGCTCATCTACGGTCAGGCTGCCGTTACCTACATGAGAGAATTTCATGGTGGTAACCAGGACGTCAATGGCGGTTTTGCCGTCTGCTGTAAAATAATCGGCAAACACTTTGCGAATACTGGGCATGCCCAGGGATTCGTCCGGCATCTGGTTGGTAAAGACTGAGATTACATTACATCCGTTACGTTCTGCTTCACGGATAAAAGCAGCGGGGTAAGCCAGATCGTCCCATATCCATTCCTCCCGGTAAAATAACAGACCGATGACGGGCTGCCCCGGTTTGCAATAGGTTGCCTGATAGGCTGCAAGGTCCGTCATATATCCGTCCGGCATATCCGGATGATAGATACCGGCCCAACATCTTGGTTTAGGCTCTGCGGGCGCAGGGACGGAACTGTCTGTCAGGGATGAAGCATATAGCCAGAAGTTTTGAAAGTTTTCTGCGCCGCCATAAAAGGTGTACCCTTTAAGACAGTCGGCAATATCCTTTTCCACGCCGGCTTCTTCCCCGTCCAGCGCGGATTCAACCGCATCCAGCATGTAGGGGATGTGATTTGCGATTAAGAAGTTGCGGCAGGCTTCCCAAAATTTGGATTTGAAAACATTTTTAAAAAACCTGGCCACAACCAGGCTGCTGCCGCGGAGTTTCCGTTCCCAGACATAGTTCCATTCGCTGGATCTTTCCAGCTTGACTGCCATGCACAGGTCGGAAATCCTTCCGTCGTCCTGCAGTTTCAGGCAGGCGTTTTTCATGCCGGCGTACCGCCGGCTGTCGTTGGTCAGATAAATAATTTTTATATCCATAAAAAAATTCCGCTCCTCCTTTTACCATTTTGCAGTGCTGCTGAAGCAAAATTTTTTACTTGTCATCAATAAATAAGTTGCCGCCCGGTTCGCCTTTCCACGGCACGGGAAGCGGCGTCAGATTTTTTGCTGTGGCTTCGTGCTTTAAGCGTTTGCCTACGGGGCAGTCGCCTCGCAATTTAGAAAACTTACAGCGGATGCAGGGACGGTTTGAGTCAGTTACTACCTTGTAACAGGTTTTTTCGTCCCCGTTTTCCGGTGCGCCCAGCTCCTTCCGTGTAGCGGCGTTCATGTACAGGACTTTGCCGTCCTTTGTGGAAGTGACCCAGATTTTTCGCAGCATGGCATTTAAGATGCCTTGCAGATGCCAGTACCCTTTGCGGACCATGTCATAACGCATCTGATCCATTAAAAATGTGCCTAAAACATCAGCAAAAGTTTTTAAGACTTCATGTTCACGCTTGGTCCAGACACGGGAGGCGCGGCAGTCGTCAAAACCGACAAAGCCGATCCGCCTTTCGCCGTTCATGATTCCGGCATGCAAAAACGCGTGGATATTTCGTTCTGAAAAAAGTTGAGCAAGAGAACCTTCCAATTTTGCGGTGTCCGGGCATTCCGAAAAGTTGCCGTAAATTCCTTTTTGAAAATTAGCGTTGATACATGCAAAAACGTTTCCTTCATGTGCTACCGCTACGGGAAGGGTATCGCCCGCATGCCATTCAAACCAACAGACCCACTGACCGTCTTTTTGCTGGTAAATGACGACCCGCTGGACCATGAAATATTTTGCGAAAAGGGCCAGCAACGTTTCCACGGTAATTCTTGCATCCCCGGTTTCGTACAGCATACGGAAAATAAATTCTACAGGATTGGCAAGCAGCGCCTGCCGTTCCTGCATGACCTCATTCTCTTCTGTTTTTTTCCGCTGGCCTGCCTGAATTTCTTTTGTATAAAACACATGCATATCGCGGCCGCGCTGTTTGGCTTCATAAAGAGCCGTGTCAGCGTATCCGAACAATTCGTCGTATTGCGTTCCGTATTCCGGCGACATGACAATGCCGATGCTGCCGCTGACGTTCAGTATTTTCCCATCACCGTATTTGAAACTGCGACGTAACATGCTTCTGAGTTTTTCGCAGAGAGCATTAATTTGTTCGCGGTCCTCTGCTTCCCGGATGCATACGACGAATTCGTCGCCGCCAACTCTTCCCAGAATGTCCGCGCCGCTGAAAACTTCTGTCAGTGTCAGGGCCATATCGGAAATGACCGCATCGCCAAAAAGGTGTCCCAGATTATCATTGATTTTTTTGAAGCCATCCATGTCAAGGACCAGCAATGCTTTTTTTGTTTCCGGTACAGCCAGGGCTTTCTGGATAAGTTCTTTGACATATCCTTTGTTATATAGCCCGGTCAGTGAATCACGTTCTGCCTTTTGCCGGAGTTCATCATTCTTTCGGTGTTCCGAATCCGTATTACGAAGCAGGATGACCACATAGCGGGGCCATTCTTTTTCAAAATGGACAATATATCTGACATGAAACCAGCGATATTCTCCATTGTCTTCCATAACGCGATATTCAATCACCGTTTCGCTGGATTTACCAGAAAATTCTTTATGCGGATTCCGGATAAAATCGATAAATGAAATGAAAAATTTTCTGTCATTGGGGTGAAGCTTCAGGGAATTAAGCAGGAAATCAGAATACTTTTTGTTTTTCAATTTTATGGGAAAAATCCCGTTTAAAGAAGATTCGCCATAAACAAGATCTGTTTTCAGGTCCCAGCGCAGGATCGCAGTCCGTTCCGCGCGTAATGCTTCCTGATACAGCGCCAGTTCTTCCGTTTCGTTCATTGACTGTTACCGCCTTCAAATTAAAATGCGTGAGAGTGCGGTTGTTATAACTGTTTTGTTATACTAACTATATCATAATTTATTATGATATTTCAATAAAATATAAAGTTAGTTAGAATTAAATACTGAAAAGAAAAAAATATTGCAAAAAAAAGGACGCATAAAAGCGTCCTTTTTTAAATTTTTGTGAGATTAATGCATGCCGCCGGTTTTGCCTTCTGCTTTGCCTTCCAGCGCATTCCAGCTTTCCAGGGCGCGTTCTACAAACAGTTTGCGAACGGCTTCGTTTTCGCCCAGGCCATGGATGTACGGGGTTACTTTGAAGCCTTCCTTCTGCAGGATCATCTTATGGGAATCTTCTTCGTCGCCTGCCATGTCGTTGTTAGCATGGTCGCCGGCAACCATCATCATGGGCATCAGGGTGATGTTTTTCACTTTGTCAGCTTTCAGTTTCGGGATAATGTCGTTCAGAGAAGGCCATCCTTCTACGCTATAAATATGGATGTTGCCTTTGTTCAGGCCGCTGAAACGATCCTGTGCAACAGAATAATATGCGTTAGCCGGATGCGGAGTGCCGTGAGCCATAATCAAAACAGCGCTGTCTTTTGCTGCTTTCGGGAACTGGGTGGAGAACGCTTCAGCAAATTCTTTTACGTCGTCAGCCTGTTCTTCCTGACCCTGCCAGTACAGCAGCGGAGTGCCCATGGTCATCTTCTTGAACTGGTCGCGGTACAGGCGATAGATGGCAGTATCGTAATCATATTCCATGCCGGGAATTACATCCAGGGTAGCCAGCGCTACGCGGGTGTAACCTTCTGCCTTTAACTGTTCCAGCGCTTTTTCCGGAGTGGGGATATCCAGGCCTTCGTTAGCTTTTACCCGGTCAACGATGATGTGGGAGGTGTAAGCGGTAACAACCTTTACATTGGGCAGCGCTTTCTGGATAGCGGCAACCGTCGGGTTGATGGTCTTTTCACGAGAATCCTTGTAGGTGGTGCCGAAGCACATAACCACCATTGCGTCTTTGTCAGGCAGATTCTGCATGGCTGCATTATTATAAACGCGTACGCCAATTTCGGCAGCCTGCTTTAATGCAGGAGTCGGAGCTTTTACTTCTTCATTCAGGCTGTATGCAGCGTATCCGGGGATAGCAAATGCCATGCAGCTAACGGACAGTGCCAGAGCGGTCAAAATTTTTCCGGCTTTTTTCATGATGTATTACCTCTTTCATTAATTAATTATTGCCAGACCGTAAAATCGCAGCCAGGCAACTGCAATTTTGTAACCTGACGACAAAAAGATTATATACCTTATCATGTAAAAAAGCAAGACTAATAGTAAAAGTTATTAATAAAAATTATTTTTCGTGCTCGGCAACCATCTTTTTTATGCCGGCAAAAGTAATGGGGCTGATGATATGTTCGATCCGACAGGCATCTTTTTCGGCGATGTCGTGCGGTACTTTAAGGATTTCAGAAAGGAAAGCCGTCAGTGTCTTATGCCTGTCCAGTACGGACGCCGCTTTTTTTAATCCGTTTTCGGTCAGCACGATACGGCCGTCCGGCTGCATAATAATATAGCCGGACTTTTTAAGGATGCTCATTGCACGGGAAACGCTGGGTTTGGAAAAATTCATTTCCGCTGCAATATCAATTGAACGGACATTGCCGTTCCGTTGTTGCAGGATAAGAATAGTTTCCAGATAATTTTCGCCGGATTCCAAAAGTGCCATAATGGTCTCCTTCCTTTTACATTGGAATTTTTTAATATTGGTATAACTTATTTTAGCATTAGAACCTTTTTCTCGCAACTGTTGCCGAAGGGAACATAATAAGCGGAATGGATCATATCATGATATAATATAAATGGCATAACATAGCTTATAGTAAACAACGATAAGAAATCTTTTACAAACCTTTTACATGAATTTGAAGAAAAAATTTTATCTTAATTGTATTATCGTGTTAAGTTATTTTATTGCAAAAAAGCAGGGGAAAGAACAGAGGTTGCGTATGCTGTCATTTATAAAGGAAAAAGAAACGGTATGGCAATATTTGAAAATGGCGGGAAAACCTATTGTCCTGTATGGGACGGGCGACGGCGCGGATAAAATTATGGCGCGGCTTTCTGAAGAAAATATTTCAGCCAGCGGCATTTTTGCCAGTGACGAGTTTGTGCGGGGACAGGAATTTTCCGGCTTCACGGTGCGTAAATACAGCGAGCTGCTGTCAATTAAAACGCCGCTTATCGTTCTGATCTGTTTCGCTTCTGAACTGCCGGAACAGATGAAACGGTTCTATGAACTGGAAAAGATTCATGAGACTTATGCGCCCCATGTGCCTGTTTTTTCCGGAGATGAAACGGTGACGCCGGAATGGTTGGAAAAATACGAAAGCCAGCTGTTGGAAGTTTATAATAAATTGGAGGACGAGACATCGCGACAGGTTTTCGCCTCGGTACTGAATTATAAGATCAGCGGCAAATTGTGTTACCTCCGGGAATGTACGACATACAGGCAGGACGATCTGAAAAACTTATTTGCGTTTGGCCCTGCAGAAACTTATGCTGATCTCGGGGCGTTCAACGGGGACACCATAAAAGAATTTCTGCAGCTGACAAATCGTAATTTTAATAAAATTTATGCGGTAGAACCGGACGCAAAAAATTTTAAAAAACTAAAAGAATTTGTTTTGCGCAATGAAATTTCCCGTACCACCTGTATTCAGGCGGGCATATGGAATCGGTGCGGCGCATTGGAACTTGCGGGAAACGGCGGGCGTCAGTCAACTTTTTGTTATAAAAAAGAAGATGAATCTGTATCATCATTGCCGGAAGAAAGAAAAAGCATTTTAGCATCAGGCAAGCATGCCGAGGGGAAAAGAAAGAAGATTAAAGTGCAGACCGTTCCGGTTATAACGATTGATCATATGCTGGGAAATGACCGGGCTGATTATATGAAGTTTGATGTAGAAGGTATGGAACAGGAAGGGCTTCAGGGCGCAAAAGATCATCTGCGGCCTGACTGTAACGGGATATTGCCCAAATTATTGGTTGCCGCCTATCATCATGATACGGATATTTTTGTATTGCCGTTATTGTTATGGGATTTGCAACCGCGCTACAAAATTTACATGAGGAAGCATCCGTATGTACCGGCGTGGGAGATCAATATTTTTGCAAAATAAACCGGGACATAAATTAGCCCGCATGGACTAAATTGAAAAAATGTACATAGGGGGTGGAGAAACAGCGTAATTTTTGTAAATGATTACGAATTTAACGGGAAAACAAGCAAAAAAATGTGACAATGTAAGCAGGAAAAAAGAAAATGATATCGAAAAAGAAAAGTAGTGTAAGTATGCATATCATGTTTTAATTGAAGAACACATGGAAAAAGAAAAACATTAAGGAGGCGTGAAACGTATGACGAATAGTAAAAAGTGGATGAACGCGGCGGTTGCCATGAGTTTGACTGCCATGCTGGCGGCCGGTTGCGGCGGCGGAGAAAAAAAGGCGGCGCCTGCAGCTGATGCAAAAGGCCCCAAGGGCGAAGTAATGGTTTACACTTCTATTTATCCCGATATTATTGATAAAATGTGCAAACCGAATGTTGCCAAAGCGTTTCCTAATCTGAATGTAACCTGGTTCCAGGGTGGTACCGAGAAGGTAAAGACAAAGATCGCCGGTGAAGTGAAAGCCCAGAAGATTGGCGCCGACGTATTGATGGTTGCCGATCCCTCCTATTATCTGGCGTTGAAGAAAGATAAGCTGTTGCTGGATTATGTATCTCCCAACCAGAAGGATGTGGTGACCGATAAAGATAAAGCGGGCGCCTGGACTTCTGTTCGTATCAGTAATATGATCATTGCCTACAATAAAGATAAAATGAAAGAGGCGGATGCGCCCAAGAGCTGGAAGGATCTGACCGATCCGAAGTGGAAGGGCAAGATCGCAATGCCCAATCCGATGTTGTCCGGCACCGCGTATGTTGCGGTAGGAGCATTGGCGGATAAATACGGATGGGAATATTTTGACAAGCTGAAAGCAAATGGCATCCGTATTGAAGAAGGAAACTCCGCAATCCAGAATAAATTGCTGACCGGCGAATACGCGGCGGCTATGATTTTGGAAGAGAATATCCTGAAGCTGGCGGATCTGAAAAAAGAACCGCTGAAAGTGATCTATCCTGCCGACGGTATCATCTGCGTACCGTCTCCGATTGCTATTTTTAACACGACAAAGAATCAGGAGGGCGCCAAAGCGCTGGTTGACTGGTGGCTTTCCAAAGAAGGACAGGAAGCTGTTGTAAAAGGTTGGATGCATTCTGTTCGCGGGGATGTGAAACCGCCAGTTGGAGCGCCGGAATTGAAAACGCTGCTGCCTAACGCTGTGAAAGTTGACTGGGAAAAACTGGCTACGCAGGACGCCCAGATCAAAGAGGCATTCCGCAGCCGTGTTATGGAAAAATGACCGGTTTGTTAAGGATGGTAACTGCAGGATATAAGTTGGTTTTGCGATAATTTAATGAATGATAAACAAGGGAGATGGAGTTTGTTATGAAGAAAAAACTGATGAGTGCTGCTGCAATGATGGCGATGGCTGCTGTAATGGCTGCTGGCTGCGGCGGAGGCGGCGATAAGAAAGCTGCTGCGCCGGCCGGCGATGCGAAAAAAGGTCCTTCCGGCCAGGTAATGGTTTACACTTCCATTTACCCGGATATCATTGACAAGCTCTGCAAACCGAACGTTGCCAAAGCGCTGCCGGATGTAAAGGTTACCTGGTTCCAGGGCGGCACGGAAAAGGTTAAAACTAAGATTGCCGGTGAAATAAAAGCGAAAAAAATCGGCGCTGACGTATTGATGGTTGCCGATCCTTCGTACTATCTGGCGCTGAAGAAGCAAAACCTGCTGATGAACTATAAATCCAAGGAACTGGAGAAAGTAGTTCTGGAAAGCGATAAAGACGGCGCGTGGCAGCCTGTCCGTGTTAACAATATGATCATCGCCTACAACAAGGATAAGATTGCAAAAGAAGATATTCCGACAAGCTGGGCCGATCTGACGCTGCCGAAATATAAAGGAAAGATCGCCATGCCTAACCCGATGCTGTCCGGAACGGCATATGTAATGGTCGGCGCCATAGCCGGCGATTCGAGATTTGGGTGGGATTATTTTAAGAAGCTGAAAGATAACGGCCTGCGTATTGAAGAAGGCAACTCTGCTATCCAGAACAAGTTGCTGACCGGTGAATATATGGCCGCTGTCATTTTGGAAGAAAATATTCTGAAACTGCAGGAAACCAAAAAAGAGCCTCTGGCAGTATGCTATCCGAAAGAAGGCTGCATCATCATCAATTCTCCTATCGGAATCTTCAAAGACACCAAGAATCCGGAAGCGGCCAAAGCCCTGGTTGACTGGTGGCTGACTCCCGACGGACAAAAAGCTGTTACTGCCGGCTGGATGCATTCTGTTCGCGGCGACGTAGAACCGCCTCACGGCGCGACGCATAAACTGGCTGACCTGAACAAGAATGCCATTAAGATCGATTGGGAGAAACTGGCTAATGACGAATCCCAGATTAAAGAAAAGTTCCGCACGATTGTAATGGAATAATGGTTCTGAAAACAGATGCGGATAAATTTAATTGCTGGAGCTGTCTTATGGCGGCTTCAGCAATCTTCTCTGAAAAAAGAGAGTTTGAAACGGGCAGTATAGGGACTGTTTCTACGGCCCCTGTTTTGCTATGGGTAACTCTCGCCTGCTGACCCGTGGAAAGGAGTCAAAGTGAAAAAATCTTTGCCCCGCCTCGATAGTAAATTTATTGTAATTGCTATCTCTGTGCTGCTATTGTTGTATTTTATTGTATTCCCGCTTCTGATACTGATTTACGACAGCTTGTTTGTAAATGGCGTATTTGATATCAGTAATTATAAGGAAGTTTACGGAAAGAAAGTAAACTGGAAAGCGCTGACAAACACGGTGCAGCTGTCGCTGATCGTTATGGTTGCCAGCGTGATCATTACATTTCCTATGGCGTGGCTGGTTGGACGAACAAACCTGCCGGGCAAAAAAATATTTCGTACAATCCTGGTTGCCAGCTATATGATTCCGCCATATGTGGGCGCCATCGCCTGGGTTCAGTTGCTGAATCCCAGCGTAGGATATCTGAATGATTTTATAAAATTTATTTTTGGATTGCAAAAAGCGCCTTTTGATATATACACAATGGGCGGACTGGCCTGGGTGCTGACGTTGTTTTATTCACCGTTTGCTTTCATAACTATTTCCCGGGCAATGGAAAAAATGGATCCGACATTGGAAGAAGCGGCGCGCATATCCGGTTCTTCCCCGCTGAAAACATTGTGGGATGTTACTCTCCCTCTGATGATGCCATCCATTGTTGCCGGAGGGTTGCTGGTATTTATTGCGGCGGCTTCCTGTTTCGGTATTCCGGCTATTGTAGGTATGCCTGGAAACATTGAAGTGATGACGACGCGTATCGTAACTTTTGTTTACATGGGCGATGCCAAAGGTATCCGAGATGCAACCGCCCTCGCGGTTTCCATGATGGTCATCGCGAATGGCTTGCTGTTCTTTATGAGCTGGTTGTTAAGCCATAAAGACTATACCACTATCAGCGGTAAAAGCACCCGCCCCAATATAGTTGAACTTGGAAAATGGAAATGGCCTGCTTTTGCATTGGTTGCGGGGTATGCATTCATTGCGGTTATTCTGCCGCTGACATCCATTGTTGTAACTTCTTTCCTGGTAAGTATGTCTAAAGGCCTGGCGCTGGACAATTTCGGTATTGATGCCTGGATTCCTGTCATCACCAGTTCGCAATACCTGGAAAGTATCTGGCGTTCTGTCGGGTATGGAATTATTGCTGCCTGCATCGGTACAATTTTGTCGCTGTTTGTGGCGTATCTTTCTGTTAAAACAAAAATTACAGGACGAAGCCTGCCTGACCTGCTGGTTGTGTTAGGCGGAGCGACGCCGTCCATCGTTATTGCTTTGGCCCTTATTATCGCGTTTTCCGGCAATTATGGGTTAAACCTTTATTCCACGATGTGGATCCTGATCGTATCGTATCTGGTCAAATATATGACCATGAGCGTCCGTACGATTGCAGCATCTTTAAGCCAGGTGCACATCAGTCTGGAAGAAGCGGCGCTGAATTCCGGCGCAAGCTGGATCCGTACTTGTAAAGATATCATCATGCCGTTGGTGGCGCCTTCTATAGTAGCAGGTTGGTTCCTGATCTTCATGCCAAGCTTTTATGAACTGACTATGTCAAATTTGTTATATGGCGCAGATACAAAATCTATCGGGGTATTGCTGTATGAATTGCAGACCTATGCAGATACACAGAACGCATCAGTTCTTTCTGTCATTATTCTGTTGATTGTTTTAATCGGCAATGTGATTTTGAACAAGGTGACTAAAGGCAAGGTAAGTATTTAAGCTGCAGGAAAATATCCTGATAATTATGATATGTTTTTTTAATACATGTAAGATGGAAGGATGGTCAGCGTGGCAGAATTAAAGCTTAGTCATATCTATAAAAAATTTGGAAAAGTCGTAGCGGTAGGAGACTTCAATATTGATGTGGCAGACGGAGAATTCATTTCTTTCCTGGGACCTTCAGGATGCGGAAAGACTACTACATTACGAATGATTGCCGGGTTCGACAAGCCGACAGAAGGTATAATTACCATCGGGGATCGTGAAGTTTCCAACGCGGACAAAGGGTTTTTCCTTGCTCCGGAAAAACGCGGAATCGGTATGGTTTTTCAAAGTTATGCCGTATGGCCGCATATGAATGTGGTGGATAATGTAGGATATCCGCTGAAGATACAAAATGTTCCCAAAGAAGAACGGCTGAAGCGGGTTATGAACATGTTGGAACTGGTGCATCTGAAGGAATACGCAGAACGGTTTCCCAATCAATTATCCGGCGGACAACAGCAGCGTGTGGCGCTGGCGCGCGCGCTGGTGGCGCAGCCCGGCCTGCTGTTGCTGGATGAACCGCTGTCAAATCTGGATGCAAAACTGCGGGAAAGTATGCGGTTCGAAATTTCCGCCATTCAAAAAGAGCTGGGAATTACCGTTATTTATGTAACCCATGACCAGAGCGAAGCTATGACCATGTCTGATCGGATCGTAGTCATGAGCATGGGTAAAGTGCAACAGATCGGAAAACCTTACGATATATATACGAACCCCGCCAATCAGATGGTGGCAGATTTTATTGGCCTTGTAAACTTCATTCCGGCGATTGCAAAAGGCGACAGGATCTTTATGCAGGGGAGTGAAAACATTTCTTTCCCGAATCCTAAACAGATAGCAGGTAATGCGGTTCTTGCGGTTCGGCCGGAAAATATTACGATTTCCAAGACCGGAGGTATGGTGGAAGGCGTAATGCATCATCGTTTCTATATGGGCGATAGCGTGGATTACCGGATTAAAGTAAAAGAACAGTTTATCCGTGTAATTCAGAAAGGTTCGGATTATACTGCCTATCATAATGGAGACAAGGTGTTCCTGGATTTTGAAAATGTGATGTCATTTGAAAACGAAGGATAACAGAATTGTAGTAGCAGAGCGGTAATGAAAGAAATGATACCGCTCTGTTTTTTTATGTTATAATATAACGACATTAAACAATGATGATTGATGATGAGGAAAGAATGATGAAAATCATAATTAAATGCGTCTGCCTCGTTTTGGCGTTACTCTGTCTGGCCGGCTGCAACGGACAGAAGTCAAATTCCGCGGGTGCAGGGATAGTCCGGATTTGCAGCAGCATGAACCGAAATCTTTCCGATGCGCTGGTCAATGACTTTGCCAATAAAACCGGAATTGTAGTAGAATTTGATCCGCTGGTGGCGACATCGCTGCAACAGCGGCTGGAACTGTTGGGCAACAGCAAAGTGGATGTATGGATGGGCGGAGCTGCTGAAGAATATTATATGGCGGCAGAACGTAATATGCTTGTTCCGTATCTGCCAAAAGGGGCTTCCAATATTCCGCCGCAGTACATGGACCGGGACGGAAGATGGGTTCCTTTAACCATTGATTACATGGCGCTGTTAAGCAATAAAAATAATATGCGTAAGCTTGGCATTGAGCCGCCGTCCACATGGAACGAACTGTTACAGCCTGTGCTGCATAATGAAATTGTCATGGCAGAACCGGAAACCGGTGGACCGCCTTACGGGATGATCACTTCCTTATGGCAGTTGCGCGGGCAGGATGAGGCGCTGAAATTTGCAGGAGGATTGCGCACACAGCAGATACTGTATCTTCCGACTGAGGCAAAAGCCGGATATGAAGTGTATCTGGGCAGAAAATCGGTGGCGGTACTTTCTTTGCATCATGCCCTGGCGCTGGAAAAGGAGCATCGTTTTTTATATGCGTCGCCGCTTCGGGATGGAAACAAAAATATGATTACGGCAGCTGCGATTTTAAAAAACGGCGAAAACAGGAAACCGGCAGAACGGTTTATGGAGTATCTGTTTTCCAAAGAAGCATTGCAGATTATGCGTGAGTACCGGATGGATCCGCTGGCTGATGCGCCGGACGGCAAAAGAAAAAGTTCAGCGATCGGTCCGATACCAAATGACGACCTGGGATGGATGGCCGGAAAAAAACAAGAATTGATTAAACAATGGCTGAACGCGAAGTAAGATGATAACCGGGCGCAAAATTAATCAGCGCTTTCTTAAATCATAAAATAAATTGCAGTTCTTTATGGAAAGGATTTCGGAATGAAAGAAAATAATTTACTGCGCTTAAAAAATATAAAATGTTTTTTATTTGATATGGATGGAACAATTAATCTGGGAATGGAACTGATACCCGGCATGGAGGGTTTCTTTGATAAACTGAAAGAAGCCGGACGGAAATACTATCTGGTAACGAACAATTCTTCAAAAGATCATGGGCATTACGTCAGAAAAATGAGCGCTATGGGGGTGCCGGTCACAGAGAACGAAGTGTTGATTTCTTCGGATGCATTGGTAGCCACACTCAAGCATACTAAGCCGCAAGCACGGTTGTTTGTTCTTGGGACGCCCGAATTAAAAACGGTCATAAAGCGAGGCGGATTTACACTGACATCCCGTTTGGAAGAAGAAACGGATTATGTTGTGGTTGGATTTGACCAGACACTGACTTATGAGACGCTGACAATTGCCTGCCGCTTGATTGACAGGGGCGTTCCTTATATCGCGACCCATCCGGATGTGCGCTGCCCGATTGAGGGCGGTGAATATATTCCGGACACAGGGGCTTTCCTTTCCTGTATCAAAACAGCTACAGGAAAAGAGCCGGAATATATTACAGGAAAACCGTACCGTTATATGGTAGATGCAGTCATGGATCGGACCGGTCTGAAAAAAGAAGAGATCGCCATGGTTGGCGACCGGCTGATGACGGATATACGGTTTGGTACAGATAACGGGATCCTTTCCGTTTTGGTTTTAACCGGGGAGGCGACCTTGGAGGATGTTGAAAAGGGAACTGTGAAACCGGATATTATCCTGCCTCATGCCAGGGAAATACTAAAGTATTTATAAACGAAAGGATGTGATCCCGTTACAGAATCACATCCTTTAATTTTTTATTGCTTTCGTTTATGCCAATTTCCTTTTGGATCTTAAAATTGTAATCATGTTTATTACATTAAAAAGCGAAATGGAATTTCAGCCGTAATTAACGACAGCAAAGGCACGTCTTCCTTCCGCACCTGGGCAATAACATTGCTGCGGGGATCAAAGGGCTGCGGCGCCATCAGGATTTGCAATTCCCCTTTATAACGGCCATAATTGTCATTATCAAGCAGGATGGTTCCCGTGGGAAGAAGGGAAGATCTTTTTCCGTTTGCCAGCAGTTGCGGACCGGCAAATACGGCTGCATATTCTTTTGGCATCTCAACTATCAGTTTATTTTCGTTTCGTTCCGGAAGGATTGCAAGATCTTTGGCAATTGCTCTGCTTTCATTGGCGCGGATTACATCTGCGGCAGGGTCGGGGCGGTTGGTAAAAGTTCCGCTTAACAAAGGTTTTACATAAGGGGCGGAAGAGAGTACATGTATATGCAGGGGCAGCGGTTTATCCGGCTGCCATTCTTTTTTGGGGGGCAAGGCTTTTCGTGAATAACGGGCGTCTGCTTTTGCCAGTGTTGACGGGTCAGCCAGTGCCTCCAGTTCTTTAAGGGACGGATTGCTGTCTCCGATGATCAGGCTGTCGCAGCCGATGGCAGTCAGAATAGGCGCTGCGTCGCAAGGCGCCGTATTGCGCAAACTTTCCATAGAAGGGAGGCCTGCATAAAGCGGTCCCCGTTTGCCTGTCTGGCTGGCGGCAAAAACGCCTGCGCTGATTTCGTGACGGTGCAGTAAGGCATTTTGCCGCTGGATCGTTTCAGAACTGAGTCCTGTATGGGGGCGGGGATAAAAATTGTGCTGGCCATCTATGCGGGAAAAATCGGCATTTGCTTTAAGTAACGCATGCAGCTGGACAGACCTGGCCGTAGAGGCGTTTAACTGGATGTTCATTTCACGGCTGAAGGCGGCTGCAGTCTCCGGGGTCAGGCCGAAATCTAACCGTGCGGTGGTGATATGCATTTTTTTCAGATTATCCGGCGTAAGTTCGGGAATATCCAACACTTTCAGAGTGAGAGGGGAAATGTCTGCAATTACTTCCATGCCAAGCTGCTCTGCAAATGAAAAAAGATAAATCGCATCGTTCCGTAACGTGGCAGCATTGCTTTCAGGCAGGTGGAGGGACGTAAAGACCCGTTTATAACCTAATGCTGCAGCGTTTTTCAGAAATTGCAACGACTGTTCCCTGTCTGCATCCAGTCCCGGATATATTGAAATTCCTAATTTCACGTTTTTTCCTCCTGTAAAAATGTTTCACGTGAAACTTACATGCTTTTTAAATTCATTAAAGCTGTAAAACTCATGCTGGTATTTCCTCTTCCGGCGGATCGTCAAAGCCGATGAGCCAGGTTGCGGTAAACCCGGCTGCATAAGCGATGAAAACACCGCCTAAATACAGCAAGACGTGATTTGTGGCGGGGGCCAGCGGCAGGCCGGAAATGCCCAACGCATAAGAGCCAATTCCATGCCATGCCTGCCACGCGCCGCCGAACGCGCCGCCGATACAGGCGCCGAGGAACGGTTTCCCCAGCGGCAGGGTGACTCCGTAGATCAACGGTTCTCCGATGCCCATGATGCCGACCGGCAGGGAACTCAGCACCGTTTTCTTTAATTCTCTGTTTTTTGTTTTCAGATACACGGCAAAAGACGCTCCGACCTGTCCGCATCCGGCCATGGCCGCAATGGGGAGCAGGATGGTCATTCCCATGGATGCAAGCATATCTGCATGAATCGGCGTCAGGCCGTGATGTATGCCGGCCATGACTACGGGCAGGAAAATGCCGCCGATGATAAAACCGGTAACGGCGCCGCCGGACTGGATGGAATGAACGGTATAGTAACCCAGAAAATCAGAAAGTAAACCGCCCAACGGCTGAAAAATAAAAATGCTGGTAAGGGATACAATGACGATTGTGATCAGCGGGGTCAGAAACAGACTGAAAGAATCCGGAATGCGTTTACGCAGACGCGTTTCAATCAACGCGGTTACGGCGCCTGCCAGTAAGGAAGCGAAAATGCCGCCGCGGCCGGGGACGAGCTGCGTACCGAATAATGATATGTCTGCCAGTCCGGGCGATGTCAGCAATGCAGCCATTGCTCCGCCCAGTGCAGGCGTTCCGCCGAACTCCCGGCAGGCATACAGGCCGATAAAAGCGTTTAGGACGGTAAAGATGGAACCGCCTGCCAGTTTCAGATATTGAAATATAGAACTGCCGCTCAGTTCCGGGCTGATCTTCAGTAACAGGCTGAGCACCCCTGTAAGCAGTCCGCAGCCGATAAAAGCAGGGATCAGCGGGATAAAAATATGCCCGACGCGTTGCAGCAGCCGTTTGAACGCAGACTGGCTGTTGCGTTTTTTGATTGTATCATGCAGTTCTTTTCCGTCTCCGAATTTTAACTGCTTTTGCGGAACATTGCCGGTGGTATCGGAAGCGGGCTCTGCGGCAGAAGGGGAATTTTCGGATGCGATATTTCCCCTGTTTTCTTTTTTCTGAAGCAGGGATTTACATTCTTTTGCAACATTTTCTGCTTTCCCGGGTCCCAGGACGATTTGAAGCTCGTCTCCATTTATGATTATGCCTTTGACCCCAGGAATTTTTTTCAGCTTATCTTTGCAATCACTGTCCGATGAAACGCGCAGTCTGAGCCGTGTCATACAGTTATAAGCTTCGGTTATATTTTCCGGACCGACAGTGTCCAGAATTTTTTTTGCCAATTGTCTGTTATCCATTTATAAACCTCAACGCAATGCATGTTTCAGATTTCCATGATTCTCTTTCAGTTTTTGTACAGCCGTCTCATAATCCATTCCGGACAGATGCATCAGGATGGCGGGCTTTACTTCTCCGTGGGACTGGGATAGCAACGCTTCTGCTGTTTCTGCGTCGCATCCGGACGCTTCCATTAAAATCCGCCGGGCTCTGGCTTCCAATTTTTGATTGGTGCATTGCAGGTCGACCATTAAGTTTCCATATACTTTCCCCATCAGAATCATACTGCCGGTGGACAGCATATTTAAAATCAGTTTCTGTGCTGTGCCTGCTTTCATGCGGGTAGAACCGGTAATTACTTCGGGGCCTGTAACTGCTGTCAGTGAAAGATTGGAAAATTTGGCTGTTTCCGGATTTTCGGTACAAGTTACCGCAATAGTATAAGCACCCAGAGACTGTGCATACTGCAGGGCGCCAATGACGTAAGGCGTGC
>Ga0247610_10001534_pt1 | contig 28649 bp, 24 predicted proteins | sample 174DNAGHGhighgp2_FD_193483 | JGI IMG/M metagenome (GOLD analysis project Ga0247610, IMG submission 193483) | Sheep rumen microbial communities from Palmerston North, Manawatu-Wanganui, New Zealand - 1742 DNA GHGhigh gp2 | ecosystem: Host-associated > Mammals > Digestive system > Stomach > Rumen...
CCTTCGCCTGCAACACCTGTCAGGAGGTCAATGGCGTGTCCAAGCTTCATGGTTGGGTCAGCCAGAAGATGTTCGCTCCAATCTGGAACGGCTACTTCCCCGAGGAGAACCACGTGGGCTATGTGACTAACGGTGTGCATTTCCCAACATGGTGTGCTACCGAGTGGCGTAAGGTCTATGCCAAGTATTTCGATGAGAAACACATGAGTGACCAGTCTAACGAGGAAATCTGGCATGGTATCTATGACTGTCCTGATGAGGAGGTTTGGGAGACCCGTATGGCCTTGAAGAAGAAACTCTTCGACTATATTAAGGAGCAATTCCGTGAAACATGGCTAAAGAATCAGGGTGACCCCTCGCGTGTAGTGAACTTGCTCGAAAATATGAATCCTAACGCATTGGTAATTGGCTTCTGCCGCCGCTTTGCTACCTACAAGCGTGCTCATCTTCTTTTCACCGATGAGGCTCGCCTGGCAAAGATTGTCAACGATCCTGAACATCCAGTCATCTTCCTCTTCGCAGGTAAGGCTCATCCTGCAGACGGTGCAGGTCAGGGACTCATCAAGCGTATATACGAAATCTCACAGCGTCCAGAATTCCTGGGTAAGGTAATTTTCCTTGAGGACTACGACTTCCTGCTGGCTCGCCGTCTTGTTTCAGGTGTTGATATCTGGATGAACACGCCGACGCGTCCTTTGGAGGCATCAGGTACTTCTGGTGAGAAGGCTGAGATGAATGGTGTTGTGAACCTTTCCGTGAAGGACGGCTGGTGGCTCGAGGGCTATCGCGAGGGTGCCGGATGGGCGCTTACCGAGAAACGTACCTATCAGAACCAGGGCTATCAGGATCAGCTCGACGCCGCTACTATCTATGGCCTGTTGGAGAACGAGATCATACCTCTTTATTATAATAAGGACAAAAAGGGTATCTCTAAGGGCTGGATCAAGGTCATCAAGAACTCTATCGCCCAGATTGCGCCTCACTACACGATGAAGCGTCAGCTCGACGATTACTATTCGAAGTTCTATGAGAAGCAGGCCAAGCGCTTCAAGGAGCTCTCCAAGGACAACTACCGTCTGGCTAAGGATATTGCTCAGTGGAAGGAGACCGTTGCCGAGCGCTGGGATGCTATCAGTGTGGTTTCTGCTGAGACGACAGCTCCGGCTAGTCTGCATCTGACTGACGAGGAGTACACGCTTCGCTTTGTCATCAATGAGCAGGGCCTCAATGATGCCGTTGCCCTGGAGAAGGTTAACGTTTGCGTCGACAAGAATGGCGAGGAGCACGTGTACTCTATCGAGCCACTTAAGATGGTTGGTCATGAGGGTAACAACTATACCTTCGAGGTGAAGCACTCTCCCAAGCAGGCCGGACAATATAAGAGTGCCGTTCGTATGTATCCGAAAAACAAGCACCTTCCACACCGACAGGATTTCTGCTACGTTAAGTGGCTCGAACTGCCAGTGAATAATGGATAAAAAAAGGAAAAGGAAGCGAGAAGCTTCCTTTTCTTTTTTGTTTTGTCATCACCCAACAAGGGGCTTATATGAATTGTCTATTTCGTATAAGCCCTTTTATTTCTTAGGGATATTCTTCAGTATGTCGATGAGATGATCCCAAACCATTTGGACAGTTGGGATGAGCAGACGCTCGTCGGGAGTATGAACATTACGCAGCGTTGGACCGAAGCTGACCATATCCAAATTTGGATAACGCTCGGAGAACAAACCACACTCAAGACCGGCATGAATGCCACGAACGACGGGATCTTTCCCAAAGAGTTTCTTGTAGGAATCAACAACAATTTTTTGTAATTCACTGTTTTGGCGCATCTTCCATGCAGGATAGCCGTCGGAACTGACCACACTGGCACCTGCCAAAAGGAAGGTGGCTGCAAAGGTGTTACACATGTTGTCGAGGTTAGACATTACATTGGAGCGCTGGCTGCTGAGAATATCAATGGTCTTCTCAGTGGTATGGACACTGGCAATGTTACTCGATGTTTCAACCATGCCTCCCAATGCTTCGTCCTGACAGATGGCATAGATACCGTTATGAACAGCCTGCAGAGCATAAACGAATTGCTTTGACGTGGCATCGTCAATGACGGGCTCTGCATCGCAGCTCTCCATGTGGAAAACCATGTCGGGGTCGGTAACGTGGAACTCGTCCTGAACGTCAACGGCAAAAATATTCCAGTCGGCACGGATTGTCTCTTTCAGTGCATCAGGCACGGCAATGATGAAGTAGCCATCACGTGGTATGGCATTATGCAGCTTACCAGAGTGGAATTGTGCCAGCTGTATGCCTGAATGACGCTGCATCTCCTGGAAGAGGAATCGTCCTAATACTTTGATGGCATTGGCGCGTTTTTTGTTGATGTCATCACCTGAGTGACCACCATTGAGGCCTTTCAGTGATCCCTTAATGAAGAAAGCTCCTGCTGTGGCAGAACTACGGGTGATGTTGAAGCAGGCCGTAGTGTTACGACCACCAGCACAAGAAACGAAGATTTCACCTTCGTCTTCTGAGTCAAGATTGATAAGGTAGTCACCTGTCATGAAGCCAGCCTTCATACCCTCGGCACCAGTCAGACCTGTTTCTTCATCGCGTGTGAAGACACACTCGATGGGGCCATGGGCGATGTCGGTGGCTTCGAGCAGGGCGAGCTCCATAGCGCAACCAATACCGTCGTCTGCTCCCAGGGTGGTTCCTTCTGCTGTCAGCCACTCTCCATCGATATAGGTTTTGATGGCATCGTGGTTGAAGTCAAAAGTCACATCAACAAGTTTGTCGCACACCATATCCATGTGGCTTTGGAGGATAACAGTTTTGCGGTCTTCCATGCCAGGCGTAGCAGGCTTACGGATAATGACATTGCCCGTTTCATCGACTGTAGTCTCTAAAGAATGATTGTTTCCCCATTGTTTGAGGTATTCAATCATTTTTTCCTCATGTTTCGACGGGCGTGGAATCTCATTGATTCGAGCAAACTGCTCGAATACGCTTTTAGGTTTTAAATCGTTTTTATTCATTTTAAGTGTTTAATATTTTGTTTTTTGCTAAGTTTGCACAATCTCTGAAGTTCGTTCGAAGGTAGGCAGTACCTCGGAAATGATAATAAATCGTAATTTATTTTGCATTTCGCTCGGTTTACACTACCTTTGCACCGCAAAATTACAAATAAATGACGAATATATTGCTCATTGGTACGTTAATAATTGCTATAGCGATGGTTTTTCTGCTGGTTAAAGTGCTGTTGAAGCCTGGCGGAACATTCTCGTCGCAGCATATTCACGACAGCGAAGCAATGCGTCAGCGTGGTATTCACTGCGTGATGGATCAAGATCGTGAGATGCGCAGAAAAAGCCGATTTGCTGTATCGGAGAGGCGGAAGAACGATAATGTAGATTCCGATTAACCGTCATATTATAATAATAGAATATTCATTATTTATATAGAACAGAAAAATGAAAAAGAACACATTTATGACCATGTCGGTTGCTGCATTGACAGCACTCGTAGTCGTTGCATGTAACAACGAAGCACCAAAGATGGATGACCAGCCCGTGGATGTTCCTCAAGGTGGTATGAAAATTGCTTATGTAGAAGTTGACTCGTTGGCTTCACAGTACAAGTTCTGCATTGACTACACAAAGATTCTGGAAAAGAAACGAACCAATGCTACCAATACGCTCAACCAGAAGGGTCAACAGTTGCAGGCTGCTATGAATAATTTCCAGCAGAAGATCAACAACAACCAGTTCCGGAGTCGTGAAGAGGCAGAGAGTGCTCAGCTGGCTATTCAGCGCAGTCAGCAGTCACTGCAAGAGCTTCAGAACCGTCTTGGAGCAGAGCTGGAAAAAGAAGCTGCAGATTATTCATTGGCACTTCGTGACTCACTTGATCATTTCCTTGCCTTGTATAACAAGGATAAGAAGTTTGATATGATTCTGTCTAAGTCAGATGCTACCAGCAATATCCTATTTGCTGATAAACGTTATGACATCACACAAGACGTTATCAACGGACTGAATAAGCGTTATAAGCCTGCGGCTACAACAACTACTACTCAGAATAAGGACGCTGAGGATAAGAAATAGCCATTTCTGGACGTAGTTCCCAGAAGGCCACGGCAGCCGCAGCTGCCACGTTGAGAGAGTCAACGCCATGAGCCATAGGAATACGTACCACATAGTCACAGTCGGCGATAGTCTGTTGAGGCAGACCATCGCCCTCGGTACCCATAACAATAGATAATTTGTCAATATGCTTCAGCCTCTCGTCATCCAGCGAGAGGCTGTCGTGTGTTAATGCCATGGCTGCAGTAGTGAATCCCAGTTGGTTGAGCTCGCGAATATCATGGCTCATCCATGTCCAAGGTACAAGAAAAACGGATCCCATCGATACACGTATAGCTCGTCGGTTTAATGGATCACATGTGTCAGGTGTCAATAATACACCGTCTATACCCAAGGCTGCTGCAGAACGGAAGATGGCACCAATGTTGGTTGTGTCAGTAACGCCCTTGATGACAACAATGCGATGTGCATCTTTGCATATCTCAGCAACGCTACAAGGTGGCTTCCTACGCATGGCACAAAGTACACCGCGAGTAAGCATATAGCCGGTTAAGTTTGCTAAGAGCTCTCGACTGCCTGTATAGACAGGTATATTTGGGTATTGCTCAATGATGTCACGTGCATCACCGTTGATGTGACGTCGTTCGCACAGCAATGCGGTAGGTTCGTATCCGGCATCAAGTGCAACACGTATGACCTTGGGACTTTCTGCTATGAACACTCCTTTCTCTGGCTCAAGTATCATGCGCAACTGACGTTCGGTGAGTTTTCCGAACACTTCAACGCCTTCTTGTTCTAATGATGTTATTTCAATGATTGGCATATCAATCTTCTGTCTTTTATGCTGCAAAATTACATTTATTTTCTTTGTTGGCAACTTATTATGCAAAATATTTACTAATTTTGCAGAAAAATTAGTATGATAAGAGAATTCAAGATACGCGTGCAGCCACACATAGCTGCTAACGAAGGGAGTGTCAGACGCTATATTGCCGAAGAAAACGGATTGGACGAACGGACAATAACGGCGGTAAGGATGATTAAACGAAGCATAGATGCCCGTCAACGGACAGTATTTGTGAACCTGACACTCAGAGCATACATCAACGAACAACCTTCTGACGACGAATATGTAAGAACGGAATACCACGATGTAAGCCATTCACCGCAGGTTATTGTGGTAGGAGCAGGGCCTGGTGGATTGTTTGCAGCACTTCGACTGATAGAGTTGGGCCTGCGACCGATTGTTGTTGAACGTGGAAAGGATGTGCATGAACGTAAGAAAGACTTAGCACGCATTCGGCAAGAACAACGTGTTGACCCAGAAAGTAACTATTGTTTTGGAGAGGGTGGGGCAGGAGCTTACTCTGACGGTAAACTCTATACACGCTCAAAGAAAAGAGGGTCTGTTGAGAAAATCTTAAATGTGTTCTGCCAGCATGGTGCCTCGACTGCTATTTTAGCAGATGCTCATCCTCATATTGGAACAGATTGTCTTCCGCGTGTCATAGAGAATATGCGTAACACTATAGTAAACTGTGGTGGAGAGGTTCATTTCCAGACGAAAATGACTGAGCTGCTGTTTGATGGGAGAGGACGTGTTACGGGCTGTGTGGCCGGGGGGAAGGAATGGTCAGGACCAGTAATTTTGGCAACAGGTCATTCGGCAAGAGATGTTTATCGGTATCTGGTCTCAGCGGGTGTTGATATAGAGGCAAAAGGCATAGCAGTGGGTGTGAGACTGGAACATCCGTCAATGCTGATTGACCAGATACAGTATCATTCGCGGCAGGGACGAGGAAAGTATCTGCCGGCTGCGGAATACAGCTTTGTGACGCAAGTAGAAGGACGTGGTGTTTATTCTTTCTGTATGTGTCCTGGAGGTTTCGTTATACCAGCTGCTACTGATGACGAACAAATAGTGGTAAATGGTATGTCTCCCAGTAACCGAGGTGGACAGTGGTCTAACTCGGGCATGGTAGTAGAAATACGACCAGAGGACGTGGAAGGTGATGATGTACTAAGGGTGATGCACTTCCAGGAAAAAGTGGAACATGACTGCTGGCAGCAAGGTAACCGACGGCAGACAGCGCCAGCACAGCGTATGGCTGATTTTGTGAATGGACGGCTGAGTTATGACCTGCCTCGCAGTAGTTATGCACCAGGTCTGATTTCCTCACCGCTACACTTTTGGCTTCCACCAATGGTGTCTAAACGTTTGCAAGATGGCTTCAAAGTGTTTGGCCGACAGGCTCATGGGTTTCTAACGAATGAAGCAGTGATGATAGCAGCCGAAACACGTACGTCGTCGCCTGTACGTATTGTCCGCAACAGCGAGACACTCATGCATGTCAATGTGGATGGGTTGTTCCCTTGTGGTGAAGGAGCAGGTTATGCAGGTGGTATAGTGTCTGCTGCCATCGATGGTGAGCGCTGTGCTGATATGTGTGCTGCGTGGGTAAAGGGTAAGTGCTGAGCGTTAAAAAAATATAAAGGAGCAGATAAACTCTCAACTCTCAACTCTCAACTCTCAAGCTTTTTGTACCTTTGCATGCGTTTTTAAGGACATCAAATAACATTGCAATGAATATTTCGTATAAATGGTTGAAAGAATATGTTGATTTCACGCTGTCACCACAGCAAGTGTGTGATGCGTTAACATCGACAGGACTGGAAGTAGATGCACTGGAAGAAGTGCAAAGCATTAAAGGTGGATTAAAAGGTTTGTATGTAGGACAGGTATTAACCTGCGAGATGCATCCAAACTCAGACCACCTTCACGTCACCACCGTTGATTTGGGGCACGAAGAACCGTCACAAATTGTTTGCGGAGCACCCAATGTGGCAGCAGGACAGAAAGTTATTGTGGCTGACTTGGGTTGTGTTTTATATGATGGTGATAAAGAGTTCGTAATAAAAAAATCAAAGCTACGTGGTGTTGAGTCATGTGGTATGATATGTGCAGAAGACGAGATAGGCGTAGGTACAAGTCATGACGGTATCATTGTATTGCCAGACGATGCGGTAGTGGGTATGCCTGCAGCCGAATACTATCACCTGGAAAGTGATTGGCTCATTGAGATTGATATTACAGCCAATCGTGCAGATGCTCTGAGTCACTGGGGGGTAGCACGTGACCTATATGCATGGCTTAAACAAAACGGTTATGAAACCAGCCTGCATCGTCCGGGAACAGAGGCGTTCTGTGTGGATAACCATAGCTTGCCCATTGATGTTGTCATTGAAAATACAGAGGCTTGCAAGCGTTATGCTTGTGTGAGTATTTCTGATGCAGAGGTTAAGGAGAGCCCTGAGTGGCTCAAAGAAAAATTGAATGTCATAGGTTTGCGTCCAATTAATAATATTGTGGATATAACTAACTATGTCATGATGGCCTATGGTCAACCTTTGCATTGTTTTGATGCTGATATGGTAAAAGGTCATAAGATTGTGGTGAAGACGATGCCTGAAGGCACTCCTTTTGAGACACTTGACGGAGTAGAGCATAAGCTTAGCGACCGTGACTTGGCTATTTGTAATGCTGAGGATCCCATGTGTATAGCTGGAGTATTTGGTGGTAAAGGCAGTGGAACATATGAGACAACGCGTAACATCGTATTAGAATCGGCGTATTTCCATCCTACATGGATACGCAAGTCTGCACGTCGTCATGGACTGTCAACCGATGCCAGTTTCCGTTTCGAGCGAGGCGTAGATCCTAATGGCACTATTTATGCCCTTCAACAGGCTGCAATACTGTGTAAAGAACTGGCTGGTGGAAAAGTTTCGATGGACATATGCGATGTTTATCCTGAGAAGATGGAGAACCCTGTAGTTCAGTTGGACTATGCTTATGTGCATTCACTTATTGGAAAGGAAATCGCTCATGAGACAATAAAGAGCATCTGCCAGTCTTTAGAGATGAAAGTGATTAGTGAGACTCCTCAAGGACTGCAGTTAGAGATACCTGCCTATCGTGTTGACGTGCAGCGTCCATGCGATGTCGTGGAGGATATTTTGCGTATATATGGATATAATAATGTAGAGATTCCAACACAGCTAAAGTCTTCGCTTGTTATCAAAGGTGAAGAAGATCGTAAACATAAACTGGCTAATCTCGTTAGTGAGCAACTGGTGGGCGAGGGCTTTAATGAGATACTTAATAACTCGCTGACCAAGGCAGCTTACTATGAAACCTCAACATCCACCCCTCAAGCTTCAAGCCTTGTCAAAATAATGAATCCATTATCGAGTGACTTGAATGTTATGCGTCAGACGCTTCTCTTCGGTGGTTTGGAAAGCATTGAACATAATATCAATCGTAAGAATAGTAACTTGCGTTTCTTTGAGTTTGGTAATGTTTATTATTTTGATACAGAGAAACAGAATGATAACGATCCCATACAGGCTTACCTGGAGCAAAACCACATGGCGCTTTGGGTGACGGGCAAACGTGTTGAAGGCTCGTGGGCTCATGCTAATGAAGACAGTTCGTTCTATGAATTATCTGCTTGTGTCGAAAATGTGCTACGTCGAATAGGTGTAGAGACGGGAATGTTAGTTCGAAAGAAAGCTGACGATTTGCATTTCTCTGCCTGTATCCTGATGGAGAACAGGGGAGGAAAGACAATGGGTAAAATGGGTGTCTTGTCGAAGAAACTTCTTAAGTCCTTTGGCATCGACCAGCCAGTTTACTATGCAGAACTGGATTGGACAGCCCTGATGAAACTTATTCGTAAACAGAAAGTTCTTTATACAGAAATATCTAAATATCCGTCAGTGAGTCGTGATCTAGCATTGTTGGTTGATCAAAATGTGGAGTTTGCACAAATTGAAGATATTGCCCGTCAATCGGAGCGAAAGTTCTTGAAGAAGGTTGAATTGTTTGATGTTTATGAAGGCAAACATTTACCACAGGGTAAGAAGAGTTATGCTGTGAATTTCATTTTACAGGATGAGCAAAAGACAATGGGTGACAAGCAGATTGATGCTATTATGCAGAAGCTTATTGCAAATCTGAAAAAACAGTTGGGTGCAGAACTTCGATAAGATAAAAAGATAATCGTAAATTGTCAAAATAATATATTAATATGGGAAGAGCATTTGAATACCGTAAAGCTGCAAAGCTGAAGAGATGGGGCCATATGGCCAAGACGTTTACCAAAATAGGTAAACAAATAGCTATAGCCGTAAAGGCTGGCGGTCCTGATCCAGACATGAACCCTGCCTTGCGTGCATGCATTGCTAATGCAAAGCGTGAGAACATGCCAAAGGATAACATTGAGCGTGCCATCAAGAACGCAATGGGAAAGGACCAGAGTGACTACAAGGAAGTGACATATGAGGGATATGGTCCTCATGGCATCGCTATCTTTGTGGATACACTGACCGATAATACCACACGAACAGTGGGAGACGTGCGTTCTGTTTTCAATAAGTTCAGTGGTAACCTGGGAACACAAGGATCACTATCGTTCCTCTTTGACCACAAGGCTGTGTTTACATTTAAGAAGAAGGATGGACTTGATATGGACGAGCTGATACTTGACCTGATCGACTACGGAGTAGAGGATGAGTATGATGAGGATGAGGAAGAAAACAGCATTACCATCTATGGCGATCCACAGTCCTTTGGTGCTATTCAAAAGCACTTAGAGGAGAATGGCTTTGAGGTGACAGGAGCTGAATTTACACGAATACCAAACGACCTCAAGGATGTTACAGCAGAGGAGCGTGAGACCATTGACAAAATGGTTGAGAAACTGGAAGATTTCGATGATGTTCAGACGGTATATACCAACATGAAACCAGAATTTTAATATAAAAGGAATTGGGAAACCAATTCCTTTTATTTGTTATAGTCCTTTGCGGCAAAGGTGGTCTCAAATAATATCCTACCTTTATTAGCATCAGAATAATAGACATAACGGATGTTGTAGCCGTGCTCACGAGCTCCTTTTAGTGACATAGAGTTCTTTACTTCCTTCAGAAGGAGTTCACGAGGGTTAGTTTGCAGGACGGCCATCTCGTTGTCAGCAGCCCCAGACAGAGTGTAGCTGTAGGTCAGCGTTAGTGTTTCTTTGTTGAATGTCATGCTGTCAATCACCGTAGTTTGATTGATAGTGGCAGGACATTTCTTCTCTGTAAATTCTTTTGCTTCGCGCTCACAACGGTCTTCATAAGACTCCTGACAGGCAGTCAGGGTGCACATGAAAATAGCTAAATAGATTATCTTCTTCATATTGATGTATAATAATTCGCATACAAAAATACAAAAAAAACATAAATCACTACTATTTATTCATATCTTTTTTGTAATTTTGCATTTAAAAGTGAACGAGGATAGTATTGTCATGAACCATATACGCAATTTCTGCATCATTGCCCACATTGACCATGGTAAGTCAACCTTGGCGGATAGAATGTTGGAATATACTAAAACCATACAAGTGACGGAAGGGCAGATGCTCGACGATATGGACCTGGAACGTGAACGAGGTATCACAATCAAGAGTCATGCTATTCAGATGGAGTATATGCATAACAATGAGAATTATATATTGAACCTCATTGATACTCCGGGACATGTTGACTTCTCATACGAGGTGTCACGTTCCATCGCTGCATGTGAGGGGGCGCTGTTGGTGGTTGATGCAACACAAGGTGTGCAGGCACAGACCATTTCTAATTTATATATGGCAATTGACAATGACCTGGAAATTATTCCTGTCATTAATAAAATAGACATGCCCAGTGCTATGCCTGACGAGGTAGAAGACGAGATTGTTGAGCTCTTAGGCTGTAAACGTGAGGAAATAATACGTGCATCAGGGAAAACTGGCGAGGGCGTCAAGGAAATCCTCGATGCTGTAGTCGAACGTATTCCACATCCAGTAGGTGACGAACAGGCTCCATTGCAGGCTCTCATCTTCGACTCTGTTTTCAATTCTTTCCGTGGTATTATCGCTTATTTCAAAATTGTGAACGGCTGTATTCGTCAGGGTGATAAAGTCAAGTTCTTTAATACGGGAATGGAATATGTTGCCGACGAGGTCGGTGTCCTGAAGATGGATATGATTCCACGTAAGGAACTCAGAACTGGCGACGTGGGATATATCATTAGTGGTATTAAAGATTCCAAAGAGGTGAAGGTGGGTGACACTATAACTCATGTGGCATTGCCATGTGACAAGGCCATTGAAGGTTTCCAAGAGGTAAAACCTATGGTGTTCGCAGGTGTCTATCCCATAGATCCAACCGACTATGAAAACCTACGTGCTTCACTGGAGAAACTGCAACTAAATGATGCATCACTCAGCTTTACTCCAGAGTCATCTGTCGCGTTGGGTTTTGGATTCCGCTGTGGCTTCTTGGGATTGCTCCATATGGAAATTGTTCAGGAACGCCTTGACCGTGAATTTAACATGGATGTCATTACCACAGTTCCTAACGTATCTTATATGTGCTACGATAAACAGGGCGTAGTAAAGGAAGTCCATAATCCATCTGGACTACCAGATCAGACACTTATCGATCATATTGAAGAGCCTTATATCAAGGCCAGCATTATTACTACAACCGACTATATTGGACCAATAATGACGCTTTGTCTTGACAAGCGAGGTGAACTTATTGATCAGCAGTTTGTAAGTGGTAACCGTGTGGAGATTCATTTCATGCTGCCATTGGGTGAAATTGTCATTGACTTCTATGACAAATTAAAGAGTATTTCAAAGGGCTATGCTTCCTTCGATTACTATATTGACAGCTTCCGTCCGTCGAAACTTATCAAACTTGACATCCTGCTAAATGGTGAACCTGTAGATGCCTTATCAACGCTGACTCATCAGGACAATGCAGTGTCTTTTGGGCGTCGTATGTGTGAAAAACTAAAGGAGCTTATACCGCGTCAACAGTTTGATATTGCCATACAGGCGGCTATTGGAGCCAAGATAATTGCACGTGAGACGGTGAAACAGGTACGAAAAGATGTAACAGCAAAATGTTATGGTGGAGATGTCAGCCGTAAGCGTAAACTTCTCGAGAAGCAGAAACGAGGTAAGAAACGTATGAAGCAGATTGGTAATGTGGAAGTGCCGCAGAAGGCTTTCCTTGCTGTATTAAAACTGGATTAAAAACAAACTCAATAAATGTTTAACTAAGTACTATGACTACAAAAATCAGCCTTACAACACGTGACGTTGCAAGAGAACTTGCACGTCGTTACAGTACGATGACCCACGAGGAGCTTGATACTTTAGAGAGTGTCCTCGTACCAATGAAGTTTATGAAAGGAGAACTGATATTAGCCGAAGGTGAAATCTGTACAAATATCTACTGGATTGCTCGTGGACTGGTGCGACAGTTCTATTTCAAAAATGGAAAAGAACTGACTGAACACATGGCAACTGAGAACAATATCGTCATGTGCATAGAGAGTCTGTTCAAAGAAGAGCCGACTCGACTTCAGATAGTGGCTCTTGAACCAACTGTTATTTATGCGTTGCCCAAGGAAGCACTCGAACAGGCAAGTATGCGTAGTGTGAATATTCAGATGCTATATCGAAAAATTCTGGAAGAGTCTCTTATCCAGAGTCAGATACATGCAGACATGTTGCGCTTTGAATCTGCACAGGACCGTTATGTAAAGCTGGTGAAGCGGCAGCCACAGTTGGTGTTGCGTGCACCGCTGGTCTATATCGCAAGCTATTTACAGATGACACCAGAGACACTCAGCAGAGTCAGAACGTCTGCTTTGTTATAATAAAAAGAAAAAGTGCTGGACAGTTTCCTGCCCAGCACTTTTTCTTTTATAAGAAGGCCACTGTAAGACCTGCCATCACTATGCTGACCATTGACATCAACTTGATGAGAATGTTCAGCGACGGACCACTGGTGTCCTTGAACGGATCGCCTACGGTGTCTCCTACAATGGTTGCTTTATGTGCAAATGAGCCTTTGCCACCGAAGTTTCCTTCTTCTACATTCTTCTTTGCATTGTCCCATGCACCACCGGCGTTAGCCATAAAGACTGCCAGCGTAAAGCCACAGGACAGTCCGCCAACCAGCAAACCCAACACACCGGCTACACCCAACACAATTCCCACAATGATGGGGATAGCAATAGCTAGTATAGAAGGGAAAATCATTTCGTGCTGAGCAGCTCGAGTTGATATTTCTACGCATGAACCATAGTCTGGTGTGGCCTTACCCTCTAATATACCTTTAATCTCGCGGAACTGGCGACGTACTTCCTCAACCATCTTCTGCGCAGCACGGCCAACAGCCTCCATGGTCAGTCCGCAGAATAAGAATGCTGCCATCGCACCAATGAAGGCTCCAACCAGCACCTTTGGGTTCATTAGGTTTACCTGGAAGAACTCCATGAAGTCTGGCATTGTGGCCGTTGATGGATCAAAGATTTTTTCTGTCAATGGGTGTATAAACTCCTGGCCACTCTGCATGCCACGAACCATAGCAATCTTTATTTCCTCAACATATGATGCCAACAGAGCCAGGGCGGTCAGTGCAGCACTGCCAATAGCAAACCCTTTTCCAGTAGCTGCTGTTGTGTTGCCCAGAGCGTCTAAAGCATCTGTACGGTGGCGAACTTCGTCACCCAATTCACTCATCTCAGCATTACCGCCCGCATTGTCGGCTATGGGACCATATGCGTCAGTAGCCAATGTAATACCCAGTGTCGAGAGCATGCCAACTGCTGCAATACCTATTCCATATAGTCCGTGGGCTATGCTTTCTGCTGACATTGTCAGGTTGAAGTGGTTTGCAAACATGTAGCTTAGCATAATAGCTACTCCAATGGTGATGACGGGGATACAGGTTGAAATCATTCCTGTACCTATGCCTTTTATAATAACCGTTGCTGATCCTGTCAGACCAGCCTCTGAGATGCGCTGTGTCGGTTTGTAGCTGTGTGAAGTGTAGTACTCGGTAGCTTGACCAATAATGACGCCAGCAGCCAGACCTGTGATGACAGAGAATGAAAGTCCCAACCAATTATCAATATCTAAGAGGTAAAGTATGGCAAATGTTGCAACAGCTATCAATGCGGCACTAACATTTGTTCCTAACGACAGCGAGTGCAATAGGTTTTTCATTGTAGCACCCTCTTTCGTTCTTACCAGAAAAATGCCTAACAATGAAAGGAATACACCAACTGCAGCAATTAACATAGGAGCAATGACAGCCTTGATCTGCATTTCTGGTACCATGGCAAATGCTGTTGCTCCCAAAGCGGCTGTTGACAAGATACTACCACAATAGCTCTCATAAAGGTCGGCTCCCATACCTGCCACGTCACCAACATTGTCGCCTACGTTGTCAGCTATGGTGGCTGGGTTACGAGGGTCGTCCTCTGGGATGTCAGCTTCCACCTTACCTACAATGTCTGCTCCTACGTCAGCGGCTTTTGTGTAAATGCCACCACCCACACGAGCAAAAAGTGCCTGAGTAGATGCACCCATGCCAAAAGTCAGCATTGTCGTTGTAATGGTAATGAGTGCCATGTTTTCGCCTTCGTAGAAGATGTTAAGCACAATAAACCAAATGGCAATGTCTAACAGTCCAAGGCCTACAACGGTTAAACCCATTACGGCTCCTGAACGGAAAGCAATGCGCAGACCACTGTCGAGACTCTTACGCGCAGCATTAGCGGTACGAGCCGAAGCGTAGGTGGCGGTTTTCATTCCAAAGAAACCTGCCAGTCCTGAGAAGAAACCTCCTGTCAAGAAAGCAAACGGTACCCATTCGTTCTGAACGTGTAGCACGTATGCCATAAAAGAGAAGAGAATAGCCAGGATGACGAACACAATGGTCACCACCTTGTACTGTTGTTTCAGATAAGCCATTGCACCACTACGTACGTAGGCTGCAATTTCTTTCATACGAGGCGTGCCTTCGTCCTCCGCCATCATTTGGCGGAAGAAGAACCAGGCCATCGCCAATGCAGATACCGATGCTATCGGTATAAGCCAGAATACGGAAGGAATAGCGTTCATGCGTTTTTAGATTGTTATTATGAGGTTAGTTGTGTTAATCGTCTTCATATTCTTCTAGACCATTGGCTTCCTCAGACGGGTCAGTCTCTATCTCGAACGTTGTGCGGTAGTTTTCCTCGGTGATGTCGTCATCGTCAAAAGATAGGGGTTCCTCTGGTTCCTCGTCCTCTTCGTCATGGTTGCGATAATCATCAATAGGCAGTTCGCCTTCTTCATCGTCAGAGTCTAAATACTTTTCTGATTGTAGCTTCAGTCGTGGTTTCTCTGCCTCGGGCTTTTGCTTGGCAAAGATGGCTTCAACCCAAGAGCCTTTCTCTACCTCTAACACTTCAAAACCATCAGCCACTTTTTTCTCGTACATGCCTCCAGGCTTGTGAAGACGATCCTTTGGTAATGTGGTCGTTGAGATGTCGAAACCACTCTCAATGATGTCCTGGATGGACTGAGACAGCGAGTCCCATCCCCCACCGAAGTTACGGTCAAGAACCTCGATAAGCTTTGCTGCAGAAATGTGGCGGATGTTCTCATACGTCAGGTCGGTAACCCGCATAATAGGACGCTTTTTGATGGCCCATGTTACCTTCGTCTGGTCGTCAATGCGTATCTGGCCAACTTTGTAACCTTGTTTGACGTATTTCTTTTTTGCAGCATCCTTTTCTGTTTCGGTTAATTCCTCAATCATAAAAGCACTGCGGATGATGTCTGTATAGCGACGGAGATTCTCACGAATCTCTGCATCCTTGCTAGCACTTTCCCACATCCTGAATATGTCATTCTCTTGAACGTCCCATACGGAACTCTTTGTGAGGGTCTTCAGTGATAAGCTCTTTTTCACTGAAGAGGCTTTTTCTTCTTGCTTTGTTCTCATTGCTTATTTTAAATAGTTATGTATTCCTTATTCTTAGTGCAAAGGTACAAAAAAAAACATAATATGCAAGAAAACAAGAAAATATTTGTATCTTTGCAGACGATATGTCACAACCATTAGCAGAACGACTACGTCCACGGACACTGGACGAATACATTGGACAGCACCATCTGGTTGGACCTGGCGCTGTATTGCGACGCATGATTGAAGCTAAACACATTAGCTCCTTTATCTTGTGGGGACCACCAGGCGTGGGCAAAACAACATTGGCACGAATTGTAGCAACACAGCTCGAGGTGCCTTTCTATACCCTCTCCGCTGTAACTAGTGGGGTAAAAGACGTACGTGAAGTCATTGAACGGGCACAAAAAGAACGTTTCTTCAATCAGGAATCACCAATACTCTTCATTGATGAAATACATCGTTTCTCCAAATCACAGCAAGACTCGCTCTTAGGAGCAGTGGAAAAAGGTGTCATTACCCTCATCGGAGCAACAACCGAGAACCCATCCTTCGAGGTTATACGACCGTTGCTTTCACGTTGTCAGCTATATGTTTTGAAACCGCTTGAAAAGGAAGATTTATTGCTACTGCTCGACCGTGCACTCCACCAAGACATTTATCTTCGTGAGCGTCACATCACTGTTAAAGAATCTGGTGCCATTTTAAGATATAGTGGAGGGGATGCTCGTAAGCTTCTAAATATCTTAGAGTTAGTATCTGATTCTCCAGTTTCTTCTGAAGACGGTGAACTCGTTATTACAGATGAATTGGTCGATAATTGCCTACAGCAAAACCCTTTGGCATACGACAAGGATGGTGAAATGCATTATGACATCATCTCTGCCTTTATTAAAAGTATTCGCGGAAGCGACCCTGATGCTGCACTTTACTGGTTGGCACGGATGATTGAGGGTGGGGAAGACCCTCAGTTCATTGCACGACGATTGGTTATTTCAGCTGCTGAAGATGTAGGGCTTGCCAATCCAAATGCCTTGTTGTTGGCTAATGCTGCATTTGATGCAGTTATGAAAATAGGCTGGCCGGAAGGACGTATCCCCTTAGCTGAGGCAACAGTCTATTTGGCATCCTCTCCAAAGAGCAATTCTGCGTATTTGGGAGTAGATACTGCTTTAAGTCTTGTACGTCAGACAGGAAATCTGCCAGTTCCACTGCCGCTACGAAATGCTCCTACAAAACTGATGAAAGATTTAGGCTATCATGACGGTTATAAATACCCACATGACTATCCGTCAAATTTCACACCACAGCAATATCTTCCTGATGGTTTGACAGACAAGCGACTTTGGCATGCACAGCACACTCCGTCAGAGGAAAAACTCTACCAACAAATGCTGCGATGCTGGGGAAGGAGATATGAGGAATAATGGAATAAAAAACCTGTAAGCTGCTAACTTACAGGTGTATTGTGTAGTCGGTAAGGGAATCGAACCCTTATGCCAAGATTGAGAATCTTGTATCCTAACCGTTAGATGAACCGACCGTTTAGTTTCTATTAAAACTTGAAGTCAAGCGGAAGCTGGGGGATTCGAACCCCCGGTACGGTAACCCGCACGGCAGTTTAGCAAACTGCTGGTTTCAGCCACTCACCCAAACTTCCTTTCCGGTATGTTACCGCAGCATCTTCTCTCAAATGCGGTGCAAAGGTAATGCTTTTATTTTACTCCTGCAAATTTTTTTGCAAGTATTTTTCAAAAAATATGTTTGACCATGCAAAAATCATCCACTTTATATAGAACCTTATTTCAATATAGGGTCCAACACGTATGTTTTATTCCTTAACACACTGTATTCCGGGGGAGGGGTAGGGTGAATCATTTTCATATAAAAACGTTAAATTTAATCATTGTTTATTGTTCATTTCAACACATTTATTATCTTTGCAAAATAAATATTATTAGTCAAAGCTGTCATAGCCGCTGAATATACCTAAATGTTTAATTAATCATATCAAGGAAAAATGATGAAGAAAGTATTGCTAGCCTTATTGTTGATGCCTCTTTTGGGCATGGTATTTGTTGGGTGCAAAAATGAAGCTCAGAAACCTTTTGCCCCAATTGCTACGTCAATGAACGACAAATCTGCTCAGAAAACGGCTTTGCTCGCATTCCATGGACAGATTATCCCTACCGCCGTTGATACTTCAACGCTGGCGGGAGTAAAACTAGTTGCTCCTTTCAAAGTCAAACAAGTTACGCAGAATAACGATGGGTCGTTGGATTTTACACTGACAGCAGGTATCACTATTGCTGATCGTGCTTGGGTCAACGGAAAAGACACTGAGCCTCGAATTGTTGGTGTCGGGGACGGTGTCATGATGGAAATCAAAGGAAAAACTTATGTAAACAATGTAGAGTTTACGGTATATACTACACTCAATGAAGCCAACCGACAGCAGATGGCAAAAATTGAACGGTTAGTTATATGCTCGAGACAGAGCCGGCTGTTCCAAAACTCAAAGTAAAACGAGAAGGGGAAGGCGGTCAGCTCCTCTTCTCTTTAAGAAGACCGTGTCGGTAGGCATACAACAGTTCTTTGAGGTCAGATACCTGAGAGCGCAACTCACGACCCTTATCAGTGTCGGCTACCAGCATACGGTGAGCCGACATTTCTACAATCTGAGTCGTTGACTTGATGTCTGTGCCACGAAGTACTGCGTCCGATGCTGACGTGAATGGCTCATGCTGAACAAGTTGGAAACCGCGTGAGTGATAAACTAACGTGTAACCTGCTATGCCTGTTTCTTGATGATAGGCCTCAGAGAACCCTCCGTCAATAACCATCAGACGACCGCCTGCCTTGATTGGGTTCTCTCCCTTGGCAACATGCACAGGAACATGGCCGTTGATAATGTGGCGTTGTGGCCCCTGCACACCAAAGGCATCCAGAATGCGGTCACATACGTCTGGCTGGTCACGCAGAAGAAAATAATAACCCTTGGCTTCTTTATAGGTTTCCTTGTCTATCAGGAAGTAACGTTCGAAGGTTGCCATCTTGGACTTGTCGAAAAGTGGAGAGTCTGGACCACACCATAGGTATAGGAAATAGTCTCTAGCGTATGCACGCTCTTCCGGGGCACTATCTGCAGTGAATGCCGTGCGTATCATCTGGCCTGTCTTTTCAAGTAGCTGTTTGCCTCTGTATTTGTTGTCGTAAAGTAGAACCTCTTTAAGTGTACCATCGGCATTGAGGGGAATGCTGGCATGGAATAACAGGTTTGCATTGTAAATAGCGTACATGCATCCGTGGCTTAATAGTGTGCGAATGTGTTTCTGTAGCTTCTCACTCACGGCGAAAGAGTGGGTCAAACGGTCCATCAGGAGTTGTTCCTCGGATGTGAGCTCATCTGGATTATCGGGATTGATGGTTGGAAATGTGCATGACTTCATGGGGTACGCATGACCATCAATAGTGCATAACTGGTGCTGGTAATCAACTTTGTCAAGAAGACAACGGTCGGTCATCTCCCACTCAGGATGACGCTTGATAATGCGTGCCTCCTCCTTGAACTGAAGAACTGTGATGGCTTTATGCATACGGGCAGTGAGAAGAAGTGTCTTCTCGTCCATCTGCTGACCCTTAAGGAGGCGAGGCATGAATTCAAGGCAGGGGTCTTCCCCGTAAACCTCCATAGCGAAAGTAGCCAGAGGCAGCAAATTGATACCATAACCTTCCTCAAGCGTTGCCATGTTTGCATAACGTAATGACAAACGGAGGACATTACAGATGCATGCCTTATTACCAGAGCAAGCTCCCATCCAGAGCACATCGTGGTTGCCCCATTGGATGTCCCATGATTTATACTGACGGAGCGTATCCATAATGATGTGAGCACCTGGTCCACGATCGAAGATGTCACCAAGTAAGTGAAGTTGGTCTATAGATAGACGCTGAATAACAAAGCATAGGGCACAAATGAAGTCGTCAGCGCGGCCTGTTGTGATGATAGTATCGACAATGACATTCACATAGGCTGTCTTGTTGTTATCTTCGGTCCGCTCGTGAAGAAGTTCTTCAATGATATATGCAAAGTCGGGTGGAAGAGACTTCCTAACCTTGGAACGCGTATATTTAGAAGATACATCACGGGCTACCTTGACAAGCTGGTGAATGGTGATGTGGTACCAGTCATCAAGCTCTGTCTCTGTGGCTTTCACCAGTTCAAGTTTCTGTTCGGGGTAATAGATGAGTGTGCACAGTTCTTTCTTTTCTGATTCACGTATGTTGTTTCCGAATAGTTCATTAACTTTTCTCTTGATGTTTCCTGATGCATTCTTTAGAATATGTAGAAATGCTTCACTTTCACCATGCAGGTCGGCCATGAAGTGCTCTGTGCCTTTGGGCAGGTTCATGATAGCTTCTAAATTGATAATTTCTGTAGAAGCGTCGGCTATAGTGGGAAACGACTGACTGAGTAACTGGAGATAATGTAAGTCTGTGGAAAGTGATTTGTTGCTATTTTGAGTCATATTTTCAAGTGGTTTGTAATCAGATGAGTTATTTTTTTTGTCTGCCTGTCATGTAGAGGAGCTATGGGCATGAGACCCTCTTCGAAATTGGTGAAATAGTTGAGAACACCCATCAGGCGTGAAGCAAATGTTAACAGACGGTTCTCTTCTAAGGTCTCGCAAAGAAGTCCCTCATCAATGTCATGTTCGCGGATCTCGCGTTCAAGTTCAAGCAGATGCAAGATTGTTAATCTGTGGGAAGACAGCTGTCGTTGAAGGAACTTGAATGTGGCGAGTAATCTTTCATTTTCAGTAGGAAACATATTGCCAATAGAAGCTGCGATGGTTTTCACCTGAGTGTAATCCACGGGTAAGTAGCATGGTATATTATGCACAGTGGTGTCAGGTGCTTTAAGCCCCAATATACGTATGCCTCGATTGAGAAAACTCTCGATTTGCTCTAATTGTGCGTAGTGCATGATTTGGCGCCATTGGGCTGTTGAGAGGCTGGTAAGATCATGCTGTTGAAGCCATTGTGGATGTCCAGCTGTGGATGCCTTGAGAATGGTAAAGAGTGCTCGACGTGTATCATCAGTCATCATATGGACTGGGTCGCTGTCCATGATCTTTTGGTAAATGGCGCTAAGCTGAGCGACCATTTCTTCTTGAGTTATAGATTTGGTTATGAGTGCATTTCTTACCGTTTCTATTCTTGGGTTCCAGCCGAGCTTCTTCAGACTGTCACATTCCATTGCACCCATTGCAATAACGGCATAGGCGCTCTGAATGGTCTGACGCTGATAGAAAAGTGTTTTTGGCATCTTTTCCTGCCACTGCTTGTTCTTGAGAATCCATGGTTCCAGCTCTCCGTGTGGTGATATGACGACACGAGTACCCTCACTGATGGCATAATCGGCAGCTTTAGCATATTGAATCGACCAGCATCCATGAATGTGAAGAATGTCGTAATGCTGACTACGATAAGCCTGCTTCATATCCGTCAGTGACTGTACGGCATCCATTTGCATACTTTGTCTGGTGCATTGCGTGAGCATATTGACATAGCGTGCCTGTAGTTCGTTCTGCTGGTGGTAGAAATGTATGATATTCATCAGAATAAGCAATTATGACAGTTTATGACCTGTTGAAAAGATTCTTACAATACACCTTCAAACGACATGACCATAGTCTAATAGACTTGAGCGGGTTATCAAAAAGAGGAAGAACAAGATACATGTTGTCTCGGTGAATGGCAATGGCATCATACACACCACGTCGGAATTTCAACCATTTGGCTTTATGGCCACGTCCAGAGTGCCTTTCGGCTTTCATGATGATAGCACTTGCATCCTGCCAGTAAGTCCATTCTTGGTGACGTGGAGGTACTGCTTGCTTTCTTCCTGTGTAGATGAGAACGATTTCTGTGAGTTTCTTTTCAATATCATCGATAGGTAGTTGTCCAAGCCAATCGTCAGAAACAGGTGGACGTTTGATGTCGGCCAGAATGATGCACGAACCCTTGGCAGCCTTCATACCTATAACAAGTGCCAGTCGCTGCCTGTTTGGATTGATGACAACGGAGTTAGGAAGGAAAGTGATGTAAAGTCTGTCAGAAGATGCTTTAAATTGTTTGAGCACGTCGGCCGTTTCGTCTGATGACATGTCATCAACGACGATTACCTCAGCATCGTGCTTTTCGGCGATTTGAAGGAATGCCGGCAGATTTTGCCGGAGTTCTTCCTCTTGGTCGTGTACAACAATTATTATAGATGTCCTTACGTTCATGATATAAATTCATCAGATGTATAACCCTGAGGCAGTTTACGACAGTTGTACTGTGAAGCCATGATTTCGCCGTAAGCTCCTGCAGAGCGAATGGCGAGCAAGTCCCCGCGTTGAGTATGATTCAAATCGATTTGCTTTGCAAAGACATCAGTAGATTCGCAGATAGGACCTACAACATCGTAGGGCTCCATAGGTTCGTTGCTCATGATGTTCTCAATTTTATGATATGCTTGGTAGAGTGCAGGTCTAATAAGATCTGTGAACCCTGCATCAACAATAGCAAATCGTTTCGTGCTACCTTCCTTGACATATAATGTCTTAGTAATGAGCGATCCGCATTGTGCAACAACCGCTCTTCCGAGTTCGAAGTGGAGCGTCTGCTGCGGTTGCAGTTTCAGTTTCTTTGCGTAAGTATCGAAGTAGGCTTTGAAGTCAGGAATAGGAACACGGTTAGGGTGTTCGTAGTCGATGCCCAATCCTCCTCCTACATTGATATGTTCGAGGCATATGCGGTGATTAAGCAATATCGTTTGCAGCTCGTTGACGCGATTACATAATGCTTCGAAATCACCCATGTCAAGTATTTGTGATCCAATATGGAAATGCAGTCCTACAACTTTGACATTAGTGAGCTGCTGATCATGAAGCATTACCGTCATCATGTCACGCATGGCAATACCGAATTTGTTCTCAGCCAGTCCTGTGGTGATGTTAGCATGAGTATGCGCTCCAACGTTGGGGTTGAGTCGGAATGCTACTCTTGCTATGACATTACGCTGTTTGGCCAAAAGATTTATCACTTCTAATTCTGGTATGCTCTCAACGTTGAAGCAGAAGATGTCATGATCCAGACCCAGGTTGATTTCCCAATCGCTTTTACCTACTCCTGCAAATACAATTTTAGAACTATGAAAGCCTGATTTGACAGCTGTTTCTATCTCACCTCCACTGACACAGTCTGCTCCCAGTCCTGCCTCCTGGATGATTCTAAGCAATTTAGCATTGGCATTTGCCTTGATGGCATAGTGAACGACAAAGCCCTCATGCTTAGAAATTTCTGCATTGATGGCTTGTAACGTCCTGCGCAACAGCTTCGTATCATAATAATAGAACGGTGTCTGTACTCGTTCAAACTTGTCAATAGGGAATGTACCTTTCATTTCTGGCTATAGGGGGAAATCAGTGAAACAAGTTGTCGCTAAGGCTTTGGAGTGCTCGTCTCTTGTCTTCTTCTTTGATGAGGAAAGATATGTTGTAGTTGCTACCTCCATAGGATATCATTCGAACAGGAATATCTTTCATTGCATCCATGACTCGTGTCTCAAAGCCAATATTTGACCAGTCGAGGTCTCCAACGACACAGATAACACACATGCCCGTATCAACAGTAACTGTACCATATTTTTTGAGTTCGTCCACGATTTCTCCCAGATGGGCAGAGTTGTCGATGCTCATGCTCACACCCACTTCAGATGTACATACCATGTCGATTGGTGTTTGATAACTTTCGAAAATCTCGAACACTTTACGCAGGAATCCTGTAGCGAGAAGCATACGGCTTGACTTTATTTTGATGGCAATGATATTATCTTTTGCAGCTACAGCCTTGATTTTGCCATACTCGGTAGCATTGCTGATGGTGGTTCCTTCTGCATCAGGATCCATTGTGTTGAGCAGTCTTACTGGGATGCCGGCATATTTTGCAGGCTGCACACAGGTTGGGTGCAGTATTTTCGCACCGAAGTATGCCAGCTCGGCAGCTTCTTCAAAGTGGAGTTGATGAACAGGCTCTGTCTTGTCAACAACTCGGGGATCATTGTTGTGCATTCCATCAATGTCAGTCCATATCTGAATCTCAGATGCATTGACAGCAGCTCCAATCAGGGATGCTGTGTAGTCAGAACCTCCTCGCTGTAAATTGTCAATCTCACCATAAGCATTACGGCAGATAAAGCCTTGTGTTATGTAAATTTGGGCTCCTTCGTTCTTCTGCAAGACATTGTGCAGTTTTTCTTTGATATAGACAGGATCCGGTTCGGAGTTCTTATCTGTTCGCATAAAATCAAGTGCATTCAGTAGAACAGCATTGATACCTTGCTCCTTCATGTAGTTCGTAACCATGTTCGTTGACATGATTTCGCCTTGTGCCACAATGCTTTTTTCTTCGAAGCTTGTGAACAGCTCTTTTGTGAACGACCGTAGGTACTCAAATTCACCCTGGAGGAATTCTCGGGTGGTTTGTTTCCACTCATCGGTGTCGAATAACTCCTCAACGTGTCGGAGGTATTTCTGTTCAAGATTATTAATAACCTCATTCGCTCCGTCAGGATTTTTCTTGTATAGGTAGTCTGAAATTTCTACCAGTGAGTTGGTGGTGCCTGACATTGCAGATAATACGACAAAAACTTGTTCTCCAGACTTGGTAACAAGAGATGTAACATCTTTCATTCGTTGCGGTGTTCCTACTGAGGTACCGCCAAATTTCATTACTTTCATAATTGTATATTTTCTTTTTTGTTGTTTCTAAAATATTTTTCAAACAGAAAGATCCTCACGCTCACCGTACCCATTATCTTTAGGTTCATTCGTTTCATCACTGATGTCGGCGAGTAGTTGGTTGTAGTCACCCGTTATTTCTTCGAGTTTGTGCTCTTTACACCTATAGACAATACCAGGGAACTGGTCGAGCAATGGCATATTGTGGGTTGACATGATTATAGCTGTTCCAGTTTGTGAAATCTGTTTGAGAAGAGCAATGATGTTTGATGCTGTTTCTGGGTCGAGATTTCCTGTTGGTTCATCAGCAATGATTACCTTGGGACGGTTAAGTATGGCACGAGCTATGGCAATGCGCTGCTGTTCACCTCCAGAAAGTTCATGTGGCATGCGTTCTGCTTTGTCTGCCATCTCCACTTCTTCAAGTACGTCGTTGATACGTGCATCGATCTCATCACGTTTCTTCCATCCTGTAGCTTTGAGTACAAAGCGCAGGTTGTCCATAACATTTCGGTCGCCTAACAGTTGGAAATCCTGGAAAATAATACCCATCTGTCGTCTTAATGCAGGAATGTATTTCCTTTTCAGTCCAATGAGCTCGTGGTTTAGTACCACAGCACTATCGGCTTCTCGGACGTCCAGTTCGAAATATATGGTTTTCAGAAGAGAGCTTTTTCCTGAGCCCACTCGTCCAATGAGATAAATGAACTCACCTTCTTCAACATGAAAGTTGACACCTTCCAACACCAACAAATCTTGTTGGTAAATATTTACGTTCTTATAATCAATGAGCATATTCCTATTGTCTTATTATAATTGTACAGACTATTTCATCTCGCCAGAGGCTTTTGCTTTGCGGCGTTTTGCATCCCAATTTGGGTCGTGACGTTGCTGTAGTTCCTTAACTACATCCTCAATACGCAGTCCTTTGCTTGTAAGCAGAACGATAAGGTGGTAAATTAAGTCGCTGGCTTCATAAACCAGTTTATCACCTCCGCTGGTTGCCTCGATTACTGTTTCCAGTGCTTCTTCACCTACTTTCTGTGCTATTCGGTTCACTCCATCACGGAATAATTTTGTTGTATATGAGCCTTCTGGCATTTCGCTATGGCGCCAGTCAATGAAGTCTTGCAGTTCGGCAAGAAACATTAACGTGTCATCTTGCTTTCGTGTATTTGTTTCTCCCCAGCAGGTGTCTGTGCCAGTGTGACATGTTGGTCCTTGTGGATGAACCTTAACAAGCAATGTATCGTTGTCGCAATCAACTTTTATATCTATCAAATCGAGGAAGTTCCCGCTTGTTTCCCCTTTTGTCCATAACGTATTTCTGGTACGGCTCCAGAAAGTAACGTGACGTGTTTCCACTGTCTTTTGATAGGCTTCTTCATTCATGAAGCCCAGCATCAGTACGTTTTTCGTATCTGCATCTTGTATGATGGCAGGAACAAGTCCTCCCATCTTTTCAAAATCTATTTTCATATTCTAATGTTTATTCCTTCTTTTTTAAGATATTGTTTCAGCTCAGGTACGGGGATCTCTCCAAAATGGAACACACTTGCTGCAAGTGCTGCGTCTGCGTGACCAATATTGAAAACATCGAGGAAATGTTCTTTGCATCCAGCTCCTCCACTGGCAATGATGGGTATGGACAGCGTATCTGCCAGCTTACGTAAAGCATCGTTTGCAAACCCGTTTTTTGTACCGTCGTGGTTCATTGAGGTAAAAAGAATCTCACCAGCACCTCGTTCCTGTGCCTCATGTGCCCATTCGAACAATTGTCGTTCTGTACGTTCCCTTCCTCCTTTCTGATAGCAGAACCAGAGGTCATCATCCGATGACTCCATGCGAGCGTCTATAGCAACGACACATACCTGTGACCCAAAACGATTGGCTATCTGTTCTATGAGTTGTGGATGTCTTAGTGCAGCACTATTAATGCTTACTTTGTCAGCTCCTGCATATAATAGACGCTCAACATCGGACAGTTCGTTGATGCCGCCACCTACTGTAAAAGGTATATTGATGGTTTCTGCTACTCGTGTCACCATCTCGGTAAAGGTCTTTCGTCCTTCGAAAGATGCAGTAATGTCAAGGAACACCAACTCGTCGGCACCTTTGTCAGAATAGGCTTTCCCTAATGCTACAGGGTCGCCTGCTTGTCTCAGGTTGACGAAGTTTGTCCCTTTGACCGTCTGTCCGTCTTTTACGTCAAGACAGGGAATGATACGTTTAGCTAAACTCATTTATTAATTCTTTTATGTCAATTTTTCCTTCGTAAATAGCTTTCCCAAACACTACGGCAGGTATCCCTGCTTCGTTGAGTGCCCGTATGTCTTCGATAGATGACACACCTCCGCTTGCTATTAAGTGTAAGTCTGGGTAGGCATCCATCACACGCTGATAAAGTTCAATGGCAGGGCCTTGCAGGGTACCATCCTTAGATATCTCTGTACACAAGACGTTACATATTCCACTTTCTACAAAACGTTTGAGAAAGGGCAACAAGTCTTCATCTGAATCTTCTTTCCAGCCATTGATACTGATTTTCCCATTTCTTACGTCAGCACCAAGAATTATTCTTTCGCTTCCGTAACGTTCTATCCACTCCATACAAAGTTCAGGTTGCTGAACGGCTATGGAACCAATGGTTACCATTGAAGCCCCTGCATCAAAAGCCTTGCGTATATCGTTGTCGGTCTTAATGCCGCCACCGAAATCTACTGTCAGCTGGGTGGCTTGAGTTATTTCATGTAATACCTGGTCATTGACAATATGACGAGACTTGGCTCCGTCTAAATCGACAACGTGTAGTCTGTGGAAGCCTGTCTGCTCAAATTTCTGCGCGACATGAAATGGCGAATCACTATAGACGGTCATTTGACTATAGTCGCCTTTGGTCAGTCTGACACACTGTCCGTTTATGATATCTATGGCTGGTATGAGTTGAATCATGCTTTTGTTTTTATGTTTTGTGTCTGATGTTAAAGATTCTCGATGTCCAAGAAGTTTCTTAATATCTGTTCACCCACGTGTCCGCTTTTTTCAGGGTGGAACTGGCATGAGTAGAAATTGTCACGGTGCATAGCAGCTGAGTAGGGTAGTATATACTCGGCCACAGCTGCTGTCTCTTGACACTGCGGCACATAGAAAGAGTGTACGAAATAAACGTATGGCATGTCACCTAATCCCTTAAACAACGCACACCCTTTATCTTTGATGATATTCCATCCCATGCATGGGACCTTGTCTTCGTGATGCTGTGGACGGAAACGCTTCACTTCGGCATCGAACACACCTATACAGTCTGTATCACCTTCTTCAGAGTGACGGCATAGGAGTTGCTGACCTATACAAATACCCAATACTGGTTGACGTAATGAGCGTATGACCTCGTCTAACCGACGTTCTTTCAGGTATGCCATGGCCCCACTGGCCTCGCCCTGCCCAGGAAAAAGAACACGGTCTGCCTTTTGGAGTAACTCGGCCTTGTCTGTGAGCACAGGCGCGACCCCCAGTCTTTTCAGAGCGTTAACAACTGAATAGATGTTTCCGGCATTGTATTTTACAATAGCTACGTTCATAACCTTTTGGTCAACTAAATATGATAGTCTTGTTCTTGTATGTCAGCACTTTGCGTTGTATGTGTTTTGATACTGCACGTGACAATACGATTTTCTCCAAATCTTTTCCCTTCAGTACCAGGCTTTCAGGAGTATCCTTATGGGTGATGCGTGCCACGTCCTGCTCAATAATAGGACCAGCATCAAGCTCTGCCGTAACATAGTGGCTGGTAGCACCAATGATTTTCACACCACGTTCCCAAGCCTGATGGTATGGCTTTGCTCCCACAAAGGCTGGCAAAAACGAATGGTGAATGTTAATAATGTGGTGGGGATATTGAGCTATCATCTCGTCACTGATGATTTGCATG